>JADHEE010000007.1_pt1 | contig 258690 bp, 238 predicted proteins | sample 8952401 | NCBI WGS metagenome assembly JADHEE01 (sample SAMN16124438, study PRJNA663242) | bioreactor sludge metagenome | isolation source: sludge (ammonium) | place: India:Bengaluru | collected 2019-02-28 | reverse complement strand
GAAAACCAGTATTATCAACGGCTAGGAAGTGTCTAGATTATCCGTGGCGATTCAGATTCTTGTAATTAGCGCAACTTACCTTAGAAAGCATAAACAAATCGATGATGATACGTATGGATTTATATGCATATTTGGACTGTTTGAAATTATTTTCGAACTGGTGATCATTGGAGCGATTTTAGGAAGTTAACTAAGGAATCACACATCCTCATACTCGATGAGGCCTGTGCATATCTGATAAGACCGCCGCAGGGCGGTTTCTTTTTGTCTGGAGTAAATGATGGTTGAAGCTAAAACGCTAACCGCCAGACAGGCGGCAGAGCTCCTTATAACCTCTCCTCGTACCGTCTATCGACTCATAGATTCAGGACTTCTTGCCGGAAAGAAGGTCGGTAACAAATACCGCACAACCGATGTTGCCTGTATTGCGTATTTACATGACCCGCGCGATCCTGTTGCCGCGAGCGCGGGTGAACATAAAGGAGAGTATTTATGTCAATCACCCTCAGAGGCGGAGTGTGGCACTGTCATTTCGTTACACCGTCAGGGAAAAGAATTAGACAATCTCTTGGTACGGGGGACAAGAAACAAGCTCAGGAGTTGCACGACCGGCTGAAGGCGGAAGCATGGCGTGTGGATAAAATTGGGGAATTACCGACAAGGACGTTTGAGGAGTGTTGCATCAGGTGGATTCGGGAAAAGGAGCACAAGCGGTCTCTTGATGATGACAAGACCAAAATCGAATACTTCCTGCGGCATTTCTCTGGCAGGGATGTTTCGACCATCACGGCGGAACAGGTCTATGACGCCGTATCAAAGATGGTAAACCGCAAGCATATTCAGGTGTGGGAGTCGCGCAGGGACGCAGCCATACGCAGGGGAAAGGAGCCACCTCCGTATGTTGAAAAACCAGTGAGTCAGGCAACAAAGAGCCAGCATCTTTCATTTATGAGGTCGCTATTAAAGACAGCAGCGAATGACTGGGGATGGATAAAAACGGCTCCGGTGATTAAGACCAAAAAGCCAATCAGTAAACGTATTCGCTGGCTGACCAGAGATGAGGCTGAACGGCTTATCGCTTGCATGCCGGAGTCGATAAAGCCAGTGGTGATATTTGCGCTGGCAACCGGCCTGCGCCGCTCCAACATCATTGATCTGGAGTGGCAGCAGGTCGATATGCAGAGAAAGGTTGCATGGGTAAATCCAGAGAACGCCAAGGCGGGAAAGGCTATCGGTGTGGCTCTGAATGATACCGCATGCAGGGTATTAAGGGATCAGATTGGAAAAAGTTCGAGATGGGTATTCGTTCACACCAAGCCATCAACGCGCCCGGATAAAACAGTCACTCCCGCAGTCAGGAAGATGCGCGTGGACGATAACAGCGCCTGGCGCATTGGCTTGGCAAAAGCGGGTATAGAGGACTTCCGTTTTCACGACCTCCGGCATACCTGGGCGAGCTGGTTAATTCAGTCCGGAGTACCGCTGTCCGTCCTTCAGGAAATGGGCGGTTGGGAATCGATAGAAATGGTCCGTCGTTATGCTCACCTGGCACCGAACCATTTAAGCGAGCACGCACGGAAAATAGATGCCATTTTTGGCAACCATGACACAAATACGACACAAGGAGAAAATCAGGCTGGTTTGAAACTGGCGTAACTTACTGATATTGAATGGCACGCCCTGTAGGATTCGAACCTACGACCTACGGCTTAGAAGGCCGTTGCTCTATCCAACTGAGCTAAGGGCGCACTGATATGCGTGTACTTCGCGGTGGTGAAACGCGAAGAATTATACGGTCAATGGCAAGTGAGTCAATGTCTTTTCCGCTTTACACGGCAATTACCACTAGCCGATTGTAAATACGGCTATTTTCTCAACATTTCGCCCTGTTTCACCGTAAAATTTGGCGCTGCGAAAAGGCTTAGTTGCATTTAAGTAACGCCTGCTGTTTTCCTGAACGTCAGCTCGTCACACTAGAGTCAGGTATCCCGGCCGCCTGGAGGCTGGCAGACAACAGGACAATGGAGTGACAGCGCAAAACCTGATCGATACGCCCCCCCGGTTACAGTACATTTCTCAGGACATCGTCGGCATTAAGCTTGAGCCCATCGTCGCCCTTTCCTCCTTGCGCCTGGTTGGCGTGGAGGTACTTAGCGTTCTGTCCGACACGCGGCACAGCGAGGACTTTTTTTGCGAACGGTCCGCAGACTGGTCGATAGCGCTGCTTGAAGCGCAGCTTGGCGCGTTAAAAAATGCGCCGCACGGTCATAATCTTTTTATTAATCTGCCGATAACCGTCCTGACAGAGACAGCCTCTTTTCAGCGACTTATCCGGTTGCCAGACGTGTCGCTCAATATTGAGATTGTCGATCTCGCGTCCTTTTTAGCGCTGCCCCTCGTCGAGAAGCAGCATGTCGTTCAAAATTTGCGGCAACTTAGCAGACAGGGACACGCAATCTGGCTTGATGACGTGGATGACGTCACCGTGCAGTCGTTTTTATCCTGCCGACTCCCGTTAAGCGGCATCAAAATAGATAAGGAAGCATTCTGGCGTTTACGCGACACCCCTGCGCTGAGGCAACTGGTTTCCCTTTGCTTTCAGCTTGCCGGGAAAGTGCTTATTGAAGGTATTGAGACTGAACGCGATCGTACCTGGGCACTGCAGGCAGGCGCAGACCTCGGCCAGGGATATTACTGGCCGTCCTGGACATGGCCGGAGGATTAAAAAGCCATTTCCAGGAGGGAGACCATGCGAATGACAGTGCGCCGTTACCGGCGGCGGCGTACAGGAAGTGATGCACTGGGATTTACGCGCTCACCTTTTGCTCCCCCCTTTTTCGACCGGCTCGAATTTTTGAGCCAGTCTATCAGCCAGCCCCGCAAAACCGACGCCCCGTTTATCCTTCTGGTGACGGAGGATCACTACCTGCGCACCGGTTTTCTCAACGCCCAGTTTCCCCTGAGCAGCTGCTGCGACTACGCCACGCTGGACGACGCCCTTATCGCTCAAACGCAGTGGCCTTCAGCCCGCCTGGTCGTGGATATTGAAAGCCGGTCCACGGGGCTTCTGGAGAAACTGGATCAGTTGAGACGGCATAGCCTGTTTCCTCCGTTCCTGACGCCCTGGCTGCTGGTCCGGGCCGATAATTACGATACCCGCCTCTTCTGCAAAGCGGCGGGTCCCTTTCATGTGCTCGAACGTCAGCTGAGCGCCGCTGCGCTCCAGCACAGCCTGTTGGATACCCTACCTCCGCTGGGTACCGAGAAAGACTGGTTCTCGCGCAACGAATGGCCCATCCTGCAGGAGCTTTCCCGGGGCAAGACATTGCGTCAAATTGCCCTTATGCAGAATCGCCCCTATAGCCGCATTATCTATCGTCTCAGCTGCATCCTCCTAAAACTGGGGCTAAGCCATCGCCAGGAATTGCTCCATCTTCTTAATAACCTCTCAGACTGCACGTTTTCACTTACCTCCTAACCCCTTATTTCCTAAAGCGGTTTAAGAATTTACTTACCACCTGTGTTGCGAAAATGTTAATTTTTAACAATAAAATCGAATTTATAACTATTCCTAATTTATGGGCGCGAACCTTGTGAAATGCCACAAACTAGCGGAACGGCAGCACTTTCCTCCATCCGTTAAGCGAATGCAGAAGGCGTTAACAAGATGATAATGATGTAAAAACAAGCAGCTTAACGACAACTGCCAGGAGTAAAAAGCGAAGCGGGTAGCATGTTCTCCTGTGCAGGAGATGCGGGCCTTCGGGTAAACCTGGGCGCTTTCAGATGAAGGTCTGACGGCCTGCGAGGGCAATTTTTAACCTCACGTTTGCGGGTTCGTCCCTTTCAAAGAGGCGTATTTTTGTTAACAATTGATCAACATACAGCGATATCTGTTATTTTTTGTTATTACATAAAGATGAAAATATGCGGTAAATGGGATAACAGGACATTTCCGCTATTTTTAAAAAAATAGCGATTCATATCCAGAAGATAATACAAACCAATACCCTCATATTAATTTACAGGGTTTTCGGAAAAAACTTACCCTGTATAATAAGATGCGTATCAAATCTGAATAAGAAAAACCTTTTTGCCAACACCAGCCTAATGAGATGACCGCGCTGAGGCATAGTTCTTTTCATTACGTAAACAAGGATGCTTTCGCTCTTCCCAGGGAAATACTACGGTACAGGGATCTGCACATTATATCCTTCCGGCATTTCGAGAGTTTTACCAAACTCTGTATAACGCTTTTAACAATCTGAGGCATTAAAAATGAAACCGGCATCCGTTATCATTATGGACGAACATCCTATCGTCAGAATGTCGATAGAGGTCCTGCTACAGAAAAATAAGAATATCGCAGTCAAGCTCAAGTCTGGCGATAGCCATGAAGTCCTTGACTGTATCCGCAATCACCCTATCGATCTGGTGATCCTTGACATTGAACTCACGGGCACGGATGCCTTCTCTTTACTAAAGAGAATCAGGAACTTAAACAAAAACATTAAGGTTCTGTTCCTCTCGTCTAAATCAGAGTTGTTTTACGCGGGTCGCGCCATTCGCGCCGGGGCAAATGGCTTCGTCAGTAAACGAAAAGATTTGGGTGAGATCTACAACGCCGTAGAAATGATTCTGATGGGCTATTCCTTTTTCCCGTCAGAGACGTTGAACTTTATAAACCATTTGGGTTCCGGGAAAGGGATGGCAGTAGATATGCCATTATCGAATCGCGAGGTTACGGTATTACGGTATCTGGCGAATGGATTATCCAACAAGGAAATTGCTGAACAGCTGCTTTTAAGCAACAAGACCATTAGCGCGCATAAATCCAATATTTATTCCAAGCTGGGTGTGCAAAGCATCGTAGAATTAATTGATTACGCCAAAGCCCACGAACTGCTATAACCTGAATTCACTCCCTGCAGCTTATCTGAGCTGCAGGGAGTGCGGTCAGTGCTAATTATAATTAATCATGAAGGTGGCATCCGCATCAGCCCGTCCGGGCTGAGGGTTATCGGCAGTGGCAATATAATTGGCATAAAACGACAGCGTCGCATTTCCCTGTGCGTCAACCGAAACCGGCTGGCTGGCCTGCTGAAGCGCCAGGCGAGTTTTATCCGCATCCCTGATCTCAACGGCGACATGGCTTGCAGTACTGGCGTCATTCAGCGCCAGCAAGCCGCTATTGCTCCCATCAGCTTTACCTGAAAACGTAATGGACGCCGCGCCCGGCGGGCAGCCGGTCAGCTTCAGCGTAAACGGCATAGGCTGCGTGCGGCTCCCGGTGGTGCTGAGCTGTTTCGTGGGCCAGGTGCCCAGCGGGACGGCCTTGTCGCTGTCGCTGCCCTCGGCAACGCAGGTAAAATCGACGATATTGCCGTAGAGCCGAATGTTAATTTCGCCCAACGCGGTGTCCGCCTGAGCCTGGGTGCAAAGCGCAAAGAGCGCTACGGTGATAAAACGGATCCCGTTTCGCATATCGGCTCCTTAGTCGTAATCCACGCGCAGGTATCCACGCGAGGTGAAGCGCCCTTCCGCTGGTTTATTGCCCGTCACGCTCACCGGCCAGACCCGGATCCCCACCTGAGCCTGCGCGCTGTCGTCGAGACGGAACGGAATTTTGCTTGTCAGGTTGTTGGGCGTCAGCGGCGCCCCGCTCTCGTTGGCGATGATGAACCCCACGTCCGGGTTATCCGACACCAGCACATTATCAGAGACTTTTTCCGCCTCGACGCGCATCGTCAGCATGGCGTTCGCCTCCACGTTGGTGCATTTGATGGCGATGGTTTTGCTTTGCGATGAGACTCCTTCAGGCTTGTTACCCACGCCCGCCTTGCTGAACAGGGAGGCGCCAATGTCACCGAAATCAAACTCCACCACGTTACCGGCATTGATGGCGCAGCTTTGCGGTACCTGGATGGTACCGCTGTAGCTGATGGTATAGACCGGCGTGGTGAGCGGATCGGAAGAGGTAGTGGTGACGTAAACGCGGAACATGGTGGCGCGCGGGATCACGACCATGTTAATAAAACGCCGGGTCACCTTAAGACGGAAGACCAGGCTGGAGTCCTGCACGCCAAACGGTTTGTTTTTGGAGACGTTAGGATGGCTCCCCATCTGGATATAGTTTTTTGGCGGATAAAATACGCCAGCAAAGCTGTCCGTAATTTTCATCGCCCCGTCCAGATAGTCGTTAAGCTTCAGATATTGATAGCCATCGCTCGTTCCCGTTACCGGATAATCGGTCACATAGCTGCGCTTGGTGGTATTCCCGGTCGTGCCCTTCGGGCAGACGGCATTTACCCCTACCCACTGCGATTTCTCGCTGAGCGTCACGACCTGCCCAATCTGGTTATTCGAGCTGTTGAATTTATCCGTCAGGTCGTAATGCACCTCCGTCGGCACGCCTTTTTCATTGACGCATACGGTCGCTAACGCATTTGTCGCAGGCAGTAACGCCAGAAGCGACAAGGCAAAGAGTTGGGTTTTATTCACAGCGAATCCCCTTCAGTGTGATCGCCTGTTGCAGGCTCTTTTCAGGTAAGCTGTAAGGCGCGCGACACTGGGACTGCGCCCCGTCGCCCCACTGGATCAGCAGTTCGCCTTCCAGCGGCAGCCCGCTCAGGTAAATTTGCCCGTCATCCCCCACCATGCTGGTCACGCCGCTTTTGGTTTCGCGTACCACCGCACCGAACGGCACCGGCTGGTTGCCGCGCATCACCGTCAGCAGGGCGCGCACGCCAATGCGGGTATCAAAGCTGGCGCGTACCAGCGCGCCTTTGGTCGGTACCACGCTGCTCACGTTGTTTTCGATATCGGTGTTGTTGCTCATGGTGTTGGTATCCAGCGCCACGCGGTTGTAACGATAGACGGTGGCATACGGCATCACCGCGTAGCCTCGCCAGTCGGTTTTCACGCCGGTCTGGTTTTCAATACTGACGCCCGATGCCCCCGGCGCTTTGATCAGCACGTTGGTGTCGCCCAGCGGCTGGCTGAAGGTCACGCCGTCGGCGTGGCCGACCACCCCACCGGAGAGCTGCCAGTTGAGATCGTGCTGATCGCGGGAATAGTTGTAGCCCACGCCCAGCGTGCCGTAGGTCGCCTGCCAGTTGGCGCTGGCGCTTCCGCTTGAGCCGTTGGTGCTGGCGTGTCCCTGAGTCACGCTGTAGTTCAGGTTGCGGTCCTCCAGCAGCGTTCCGCTGACGCCGGTTTGCCAGCTTGTGTCGCCATCACTGTTTCGACTGGCGGATGCCGTAGCGTAGGCGCGGTCAATCGCGCTGTCCCGGCGATAGCCCTGGCGGGTAAAGAGGCTGAACGGCACGGAGACGTTAAACGACGCGATCCGATCGGTACCGTCTATCCCCACGGATTTGTTCCACGACCACGAGACGGAGTAGTTGATCCCCTTCACGCCGCCCGCGTAGCCCAACTGGTACCAGAGGTTCGTCTCGTCTGTTCCCCAGTAGGTCTGCTCGCTGCCGGAGATATAGACCGAGCCGTAGTCCCCGAGAGACTGAGAAACGTTGAGCTGGAAACGGCCTTTTTTATTCCACGTCAGGTTGTGATAGCTCTGCACGTCCGGCACATCGTTATCGTTCTGGCTATCGGCATACTGATAGCCCTCCATTGAGCGCCAGGCGACATCGTCGAGGGTGTAAAACCCTTTTGTGGAGTAGCGGTAGCCCAGCAGCTGGAAGTTGGTGCCGAAGCCGTTAAGGGATTTCGCGTAGAGGAAGCGCAGAGACTGGCCTTCATGCTTGCTGTCGTCCGCGAGCTGGCTGCGGGCGTGGGTGATATCGAGCGAGACCGCGCCCCAGTCGCCCAGGTTTTTCCCGGCCCCGACGGCCACCGCGGTATAGCGTGACGCCAGCTGCGTACCGCCGTAGAGCGTGTAACCGTTGGCAAGACCGGTAATCAGGGTGCCCTGAGTGAAGAACGGCGTATCCTGATCGCTGTTACCGCTGCGGTAATCCCCGGCAACGAGATCATACTTCCAGCGCCCTTCACGCTGCAGAAGCGGGACGGTGGAGTACGGCACGGTATAGCGCTGCTGGGTACCGTCTTTCTCTTCGACCGTGACTTCCAGGTCACCGCTTGAGGAGGTCGGGTTAAGATCGGTAATCGCAAATGCGCCCGGCTGCACATAGCTTTGATAGATAACGTAGCCGTTCTGGCGAACCACCACTTTTGCTGGCGTACGGGCAATCCCGCGCACGGTCGGCGCGTAGCCCTGCAGGCTGTCCGGGTACATGCTGTCAGACGAGAAGAGCCGCCCACCGCGAAAACCCATGCTGTCGAAGACGTCATTCCCGGTATTGCTGTCGCCCAGCACCAGTTCGCTTTTAAGCGGGATGACGGTGCGCTGCGCCCAGGTGCCAATATTCTGCCACTCGCTGTGCCGCTGCCCGTTATTCTGCGTGTACCGCCATGCGCCGTTGTTACGTAAACGCCAGGCGCCATAGTTCAACCCGCTCTGCAGGTTCAGATAATAGCTGTCGTCTTCGCTTCCCCGGTTACCGGTGAAGCTGTAGTTCACCAGCGCGGCGGGAATGCCTTCATCCCACTGTTCAGGCGGAATGTAGCCCCGGGCGCTGTTTTGCAACGCCACCTTCGGCAGGCTGACGTCCAGACGCTGAGAGGCAAAGTTGAATACCGTTTCGCTGCCGGGTATGGCCGTGGTCAACGGAACGCAGGTGTCGCCCTGTACCTTAGCCAGCTCGGGAAACGCCGCGACGTTGACGCCAAAGCGATCGAGCATCGCGCGCGTAATGCAGGCCGACAAACCGCCCGCCACCGGCGGCGTGTTCTCGGCCTGCTCAAAACGCACGTCCTGGGTACCGATAAACTCATCGTTACGCCAGATATCCACGCGATAAACGCCGGGTGCCTGCTGGTGTCCTTGTTCAAAACGCGACAAATCCGCCACGCTGGCGGTGTCGTCGGACAAGAAGGCCGGGTTGAAATAACTTTCGCTCCAGCCAGCCTGCGGCCAGAGCGCAGCCATCAGCGCCAGCGCAACCGGGCAGTAACGTCCCTGGTGGTTTTTCATCGCCCTGACTCTGCTCACAGGTTAACGCTACGCGCCGGAGTGATGGCACCGTAGTCATTCACGCTCTGCCAGGAAAGCGTGCCGCTGGCACCGGCTGGCAGCACCTGCTGTGCCGAGCTTTTCGGCGCAACCATCAGGTTTTCCAGCGTCTGCCCGCCCATCTTCAGATTGACGAGGGTGATGTAATACGGAGAAGCGTTGCTGACCTTGAGATGGCTGCCCGCGCGCTCAAACCGCAGCTGGGAAAGCGCCTCTTCCGGCTGCATCGCCAGGTTGTTCGGGCGCACAAACAGCTTGATACGTGAGAGGATCGCCAGCTGCAGCACGTTATTGTTTTCCGTTTTCGCTTTGTTCACCGACGGGATCGCCTTCACGTTCATGTAAAAGAGCGATTCACGATCGGCTGGCAGCGCTGGCCCGGCGTAAATAATACGCAGCGTGTTTTCACTGTTCGGCTCGCTGACAAACAGGGGCGGAGTGACGGCAAAGGTTTTTTCTTTTTGCCCGCTCGCATTTTCGATCCACGCGTTAATTAAATAGCGTTCCTGTTTGTTGCTGTTGGTGATCGCCAGCGACGTTTGCTTCGCCTCTGCGGGATAAATAACGCGCGTGGCCCCCAGCGCAATACCGCCGGAAGCATTTGCGCAGGCAGAAACCATCATCAAAATAAACGATAAAAAAAGTCCTGGTTTAATTAGGGTATTCATCACAACCGTACCTTTAATAATGTGTTCGCAGGTGTTATGGATAAATCAACGTAAACCAGACATCCGACTGAATTTTGCCTGGCTCGAGGTGTTCGGAAATAGCCCGATAGCGGGCGCTAAAATGGAACGCGAGCTCGCGGGTATCGATCGGCAGCCAGCTGACGGCCGTGGCGTTTGGGATAATCTGACGCTGCTGTTCGTCAAAGAGCGCCAGCCCCACGCCGCTGCTGACAGGCGTTTCCCCCGGCCGCGATGTCGCCAGAAAGACCTGCGGATCTTCTGCGGGCGTCACGCCCTGAAACTGGATCCCCACGGTGCGCGAAACATCAACGCTGCAGTCCAGCAGCCGCACGGTAAAAGGCACGTTAACCGTGGAAAAACTGCCCACACCGGAAAATGAATTGGTTCGGTACTGCCCCATGTCGATGCGCATATTCTGGCTGTCGGGCGCCACGGCACAGCCGCCGTTCACCAGTTCACCCCGGAGATGAACCTTGCCACCTTCGATCACCACGGTATGCGCCGATGCCGGGCAAGCCATCGCAAGGGTTAACAGCAGTAGTGTTCCAGTCCTTGTCATCCTTCGTTCCTGGCATTTGCGTATGACGGGCCTCGTCCCTGAGGCCTGAACATCCCTGTGCGGAGGAATTACTCGTATTTCATTACGAAGGTGGCGTCAGCGTTCGCCTGGCCTGGCTCAGTGGTGGCAGCCGTTGATTTGTAACGCGCGGTGAACTTCAGGGTGTTGGTCCCTTCGATCAGCGTCTGCGCAGCAGAGAAGGTCGCGCCGTCTGGGGTCAGAACGCTGGATTTGCTGTCGAGGATCTCGATACCCACGCCTTTCGCGGTGTTGTCGTTGTTACCGGAGGTCACGGCCAGCAGGGTTTTGTCGGTTGGGTCGATCTGACCGGTGAACGCAACAGCGGCAGTTTTGGCAACCAGCGGATCGCAATCATTCAGTTCAATGTTGAATGGAATATTAGAGGTGGTGTCGCCCACTTTGGTAAATTTCGCGGTACGATACTGGCCCAGATTAACGGTCTGCTCGGAAGAATCAGTATTTACTGAACAAGCCGCATTAACCAGCTCACCTTTAAAATGTACGGTACCGCCATTAACGGAAACCGGCGCAGCAGGATCTGCTGCATTTGCGGCACCTGCAACCAGGGCCAAAGTAGCAATAACAGTAGAAGCAATGTTGCTGAGTTTCATGTCTATTCCTTTAAAATGTAAATAACCCTTCCCGCGAATAATCGGGAATAAGAAATACGTTCAATTGATTAATTGAAAGCTTATTTCGGAGGAGACAAAGTAGCTCAGGACGCGTTTTTTAAATATGTCAAAACGCTGCCATTTCGCCAGGTCACATCCTAATACCGCCTAAGAAATTGACCATCCCCTAAGAAGGGTTTTTGCGTCTCCCTGATAAAAACGCGTAAAGGGTGACTGACAGCGACGCTCGCTTCTGACAAAATACACGCCATCCCCCCTTTCAAACGTTACAGACGGAATCTTCTCTCTGATGGCAGCAAAGATTATTGACGGTAAAACGATTGCGCAGCAGGTGCGCTCTGAGGTCGCGGAAAAAGTGAAGGCGCGTAAAGCTGCCGGAAAACGCGCCCCCGGGCTGGCCGTTGTGCTGGTTGGCAGCAACCCGGCATCGCAAATTTATGTCGGCAGCAAGCGCAAAGCGTGTGAAGAGGTGGGCTTCGTCTCCCGCTCTTACGATTTGCCGGAAACCACCAGCGAAGCAGAGCTGCTGGAACTTATTGACACCCTGAATGCCGATAAAGAGATCGACGGTATTCTGGTTCAGCTGCCGCTGCCTGCAGGCATCGACAACGTGAAGGTGCTGGAGCGTATCGCACCGGATAAAGACGTGGACGGTTTCCATCCGTACAACGTTGGCCGTCTGTGCCAGCGCGCGCCGCGCCTGCGCCCGTGCACGCCGCGCGGCATTGTGACGCTGCTGGAGCGCTATAACATCGACACCTACGGTCTGAACGCCGTGGTTATCGGTGCCTCCAACATCGTGGGCCGCCCGATGAGCATGGAGCTGCTGCTGGCGGGCTGCACCACCACCGTGACCCACCGCTTCACCAAAAACCTGCGTCACCACGTCGAGAACGCCGATCTGCTGATCGTCGCGGTCGGCAAGCCGGGCTTTATTCCGGGCGAGTGGATCAAAGAGGGCGCGATTGTCGTGGACGTTGGGATTAACCGTCTGGAAAACGGCAAAGTGGTCGGCGACGTAGTGTACGAAGACGCCGCGGCTCGCGCCTCTTACATTACCCCAGTACCGGGCGGCGTAGGCCCGATGACCGTAGCAACGCTGATTCAGAACACGCTGCAGGCGTGCGAAGAATATCACGACGTAGAGGACGCGTAAGATGGCGACTTTTTCATTAGGTAAACACCCGCACGTTGAGCTGTGCGATCTGCTGAAGCTGGAAGGCTGGAGCGAAAGCGGCGCGCAGGCGAAAATCGTTATCGCCGACGGGCGGGTTTTAGTCGACGGCGTGGTAGAAACGCGCAAGCGCTGCAAGATTGTCGCGGGTCAGACCGTGAGCTTTGAAGGACAGAGCGTAACCGTTACGGCCTGAGCCGTCTGATGCCCTCATCCCAACCCTCTCCCACAGGGAGAGGGAATATTAAATCCCCTCACACCCATCGCGGTTATTTATCGATCAACTTCAAATAATCACTATTTCATCTGTTGAAATATGAAAATTCTGTTGCGCGTTTTTCACTCTTTGCCCACGATAAGTATAACGTTCTACTAAAACGTTATACTTACAATAACAGCGCCAAAAAAGCGCTACTCGGGGGAAATCAGCATGAGTCTGATATCAGGGTTTGTTAAATCGCTGTCTAAGTTATCGATGATTGGTCGCGCCTTAATGCTGCCAATTTCACTGCTTCCCGCTGCAGGCCTGCTGCTGGCCTTCGGCGATAAGTTCCATCTGCCGCTGATGATGAACGCGGGCGGGGTTATCTTTGATAACCTGCCGATGCTGTTTGCCATTGGCTCCGCCGTGGGTCTGGCGTCAGAATCCGGCATCGCCGCGCTGTCTGCGGCGGTTTCGGTGTTTGTCACGAATATCACCATCAGCACCGTGCTGAGCATCACGCCGGAAATGGCCTCCCAGGGCGGGAAATACGCCATGGTCGTCGGCATCCCGACGCTGCAGATGGGCGTCTTCGGCGGCCTGATCTGCGGTATTCTCGCGGCCTGGTGCTATAACCGCTTCCACACCATGCAGCTGCCGGAATTCCTGGGCTTCTTCTCCGGCAAGCGCTTCGTGGCCATTGCAACTGCGTTCCTCTCGTTCCTGATGGGTCTGCTGCTGCCGTACGTGTGGCAGCATATCCAGGCCGGTATCGACGCGCTCTCCGTGGTGGTTAACGGCGATAATCAGGCGGCGTCGACCTTTATCTTCGGTCTGGTAGAGCGCGCGCTGATCCCGCTCGGCCTGCACCACATCTGGTATCCGTCCTTCTGGTATTCGTTCGGGGATTACACCACCCAGGCAGGACAGGTGATCCACGGCGACCAGACCATCTGGTTCAAGATGCTGGAAGAAGGAGTGAAATCCTTCAGCAGCGACACCTACCAGAATGCCGGTAAATTCATGCAGGGCGAATTCCCGCTGATGCTGTTCGCGCTGCCCGCCGCGTGCCTGGCGATGTATCACGAAGCCCATACGAAGAATAAGAAAATCGCGGCCGGTATTCTGTTCTCCGCGGCGCTGACCTGCTTCCTGACGGGGATCACGGAACCGGTCGAGTTTACCTTTATCTTCGTGGCGCCGATCCTGTACGTCTTTAACGCCATCATGGCGGGCCTGGCCTACATGACCATGTATCTGCTGCATGCGCATATCGCCAAGTCGTTCTCCGCAGGTTTTATCGACTATCTGTCATTCGGGATCCTGCCGTCCTTTAACGGTTATCAGACCAACTTCCTGAATGCGATTATCATCGGCATTCCGATGGGCCTGATTTATTACTTCACGTTCCGCTTTGTGATCCGTCGTTTCGACGTGAAAACGCCGGGCCGCACTGAAGTGACCGCCAACGCGGATGATAAGTCTGATTCAGAACTCGCGACCGAGATCATTACCCTGCTGGGCGGGGCGCATAACATCGACTCCGTCGGCTCGTGTATCACCCGCCTGCGCCTGGAAGTCGCAAAAAGCGAGGTGGTAGACAGAGACGGCCTGAACGGACTCGGCGCGCGCGGCGTGGTCTTCGTCGGCGACAACGGTATTCAGGTGATTTTCGGTGCCAGAGCACAGTTTATCGCCCAGACCATGTCCACCATGATCGGCAAATAATAAGATGCCTGAACGACGCGTCTCCTGTAGTCTGGGAGACGCATTGTCGTATCTGACTGATAATCGGTGAATTTCAGGGAGCGGTTTTGAAGAAAGTCAGCATTATTGATGTCGCAAAGCACGCGGGCGTGTCGGTCTCAACCGTCTCGCTGGTTTTGCGCCAGAAAGGGAAAATCTCAGAGGCAACGATCGAGAAGGTCAACGCTGCCATCAATACGCTGGGCTATGTTCATAACGTTGCCGCTGCCAATCTCCGCGCCAATACGTCCAATCTGATTGGCCTGATCCTCCGTGACTTTAGCGACAGTTTCTCCATCAAGGTGATGGCGAGCATCGTCCAGGATCTTGAAAAACAGGGGTATATGGTTTTTCTCGGCCAGCCCCAGAACGACCATGACCATCTTGAGCGCTGCCTGCTGTCGTTTAAGCAGCAGGGCGTCGCCGGGGTTATCTATCTGGCCTCCGATACCCGCACGTCTACCCTGCCGGAGCAGATTCGCCGCTGCCCGCTGCCGCTGGTGGTGGTCTCGCAGTCGCTGCTGGATGAAAAATGCAATCTGGTGATGCGCGATAACCGTCAGGCGGCAAATCTGGCGGTGCGTTATCTTATCGAGCGCGGCCATCGCAATATCGCCTACATTGGCGGACGTGAAGGCTGCCTTATTCGCGAACAGCGCCTGCTCGGTTTTCGCAGCGCGATGACGCAGAACGGGCTGGTCTGGCGCGATGAATATTCTCCGGCCTGCAGCGATGACACCCTGGCTGCGGGTTTCGCCACCCGCCAGCTGCTGGAAAAAAACAACACCATCACCGCCCTGCTCTGCCACTCACCGGATGCCATGATCGGCTCCATCTCCGGTATTCATCAGGTCGGACGAACGGTGGGTAAAGATGTGTTTCTGACGCAGCAGGTCGCGCTGGTCGGTTTCGAAGATATGCTCCACGTTAACCTCACCTCGCCGTCATTCACCTACGTGTCGTCCGCCAGCGAAGAGACCGGGCGTCAGGCTGCCGGGCTGATTATTCGTACGCTGAAGGAGCCGACGCTGCAAACCCAGCGCATTACGCTTTCCGGGCAGCTTATCGCACGCGAGTCGGCGTAAAAATAAGAATTTGACGCGGATCTGCCGGCGCGGGATTGCTGCTATATTTCCATGATTTGCCATGGATAATCGCAATGCCTACCGTTATTACGCACGCTGCTGTTCCGCTTTGTCTGGGCTTAGGCCTCGGAACCAAAGTGATTCCTCCCCGCCTGCTGTTTGCCGGGATTGTCCTCGCCATGCTGCCGGATGCCGACGTGCTGGCGTTCAAGTTCGGCGTCGCGTACGGCAATGTTTTCGGCCATCGCGGCTTTACCCACTCCCTGCTGTTCGCCTTTGTGGTGCCGATACTCTGCGTGCTGATCGGCCGACGATGGTTCCGGGCCAGCCTGACACGGTGCTGGCTGTTTTTAACCGTGTCTTTGCTGTCGCACAGCCTGCTGGATTCGATTACCACGGGCGGGAAAGGCGTCGGCTGGCTGTGGCCGTGGTCAGATGAACGCTTCTTTGCGCCGTGGCAGGTCATTAAGGTCGCGCCGTTTGCGCTGTCGCGCTATACCACGCCGTACGGGCATCAGGTGATCGTGTCAGAACTGCTGTGGGTGTGGCTGCCGGGAGTCGTGCTGATGGGGTTGCTGTGGTGGAGGAAACGTGCGCGCTGATGCCCTCACCCCGGCCCTCTCCCGCAGGGAGAGGGAGAAAACCTAATAATTCCCTCTCCCTGCGGGAGAGGGTTAGGGTGAGGGGAAAATTACTTACGACGCCAGGTCGTTCCCTGCGGGCCATCTTCCAGAATGATGCCCATCTCGGTCAGACGGTTACGCGCCGCATCTGCCGCCGCCCAGTCTTTTGCCTGACGCGCTTCCAGACGCGCTTTGATCAACGCTTCAATTTCCGCCACTTCACCGTCATCCGCCTGCGCACCGCTCTGCAGGAACGCGTCCGGATCCTGCTCCAGCAGGCCGAGCACGGAGGAGAGCTTACGCAGATGGGATGCCAGCGCATTCGCCGCGGCCATATCTTCTGACTTCAGGCGGTTTACTTCGCGCGCCATGTCGAACAGCACGGAGTACGCTTCCGGGGTGTTGAAGTCGTCGTTCATCACCTCAACAAAGCGGGCTTCGAACGCTTCGCCGCCCGCAGCAGGAACTGATCTGTCGGTACCACGCAGCGCGGTGTACAGACGCTCCAGCGCCGAGCGCGCCTGTTTCAGGTTCTCTTCGCTGTAGTTCAGCTGGCTGCGATAGTGGCCGGACATCAGGAAGTAGCGCACGGTTTCCGCGTCGTAATATTTCAGCACGTCGCGCACGGTGAAGAAATTACCCAGCGATTTAGACATCTTCTCGCGGTCAACCATTACCATGCCGGAGTGCATCCAGTAGTTGACGTACTCGCCGCCGTGGGCGCAGGTGGACTGCGCGATTTCATTTTCATGGTGCGGGAACATCAGATCCGAACCGCCGCCGTGAATGTCGAAGTGCTTGCCCAGCTGCTTGCAGTTCATCGCGGAACATTCAATGTGCCAGCCCGGACGGCCTTCGCCCCACGGGGATGGCCAGCTTGGCTCGCCCTCTTTGGACATTTTCCACAGTACGAAGTCCATCGGGTTACGCTTCACGTCAACCACGTCAACGCGCGCGCCGGCCTGAAGCTGGTCCAGATCCTGACGGGAAAGCGAACCGTAGGTTGGGTCCGTCGGCACGGAGAACATCACGTCACCGTTGTCCGCAACGTACGCGTGGCCGCGTGCGATCAGCTTTTCGGTGATCTCAATAATTTCGTGAATGTGGTGGGTTGCGCGCGGCTCGCTGTCCGGGCGCTGAATATTCAGGGCGTCAAAATCTTTATGCATCTCGACGATCATGCGATCGACCAGCGCAACGAAGCTTTCGCCGTTTTCATTTGCGCGCTTGATGATTTTGTCGTCGATGTCGGTGATATTACGCACGTATTTCAGGGTGTAGCCCAGAAAACGCAGGTAGCGTGACACCACGTCAAAAGCGACAAAGGTACGGCCATGGCCAATGTGACAGAGATCGTAAACCGTAATACCACACACGTACATGCCGACTTCCCCGGCATGGATAGGTTTAAATTCCTCTTTCTGGCGCGTCATTGTATTAAAGATTTTTAACATCGAAGATTCCATGTAAACACGTGTGTGGTTGAAAACCGGCTATTCTACCCGTAATTCAAACCCGAAGCAGCACACAATGCAAGGTGATCGCATCCTGTGGTTATGCTATAACAAGCCCCTATAGATGACCCGAACGCGGGTCGACGTACCACAATAACGGAACAGGATGCAAAAATGGTTACTTTCCACACTAATCATGGCGATATCGTAATCAAAACCTTTGATGACAAAGCGCCTGAAACAGTTAAAAACTTCCTGGACTACTGCCGCGAAGGTTTCTACAACAACACCATTTTCCACCGCGTGATCAACGGCTTTATGATCCAGGGCGGCGGTTTTGAACCTGGCATGAACCAGAAAGAGACCAAAGAAGCGATCAAAAACGAAGCGAACAACGGTCTGAAAAACACCCGCGGTACGCTGGCAATGGCCCGTACTCAGGCTCCGCACTCTGCCACCGCGCAGTTCTTCATCAACGTGGCCGACAACGACTTCCTGAACTTCTCCGGCGAAAGCCTGCAGGGTTGGGGCTACTGCGTATTCGCAGAAGTGGTTGAAGGTATGGACGTGGTTGACAAGATCAAAGCCGTCGCTACTGGCCGCAGCGGTATGCACCAGGACGTTCCTAAAGAAGACGTTGTGATTACAAGCGTGACCGTCAGCGAGTAATTCGTGGCGACACTCTTTATTGCGGATCTGCATCTGCAAACAGAAGAACCGGCGATAACCGCCGGTTTTCTGCGTTTTTTACGCGGTGAAGCGAAAAGCGCCGATGCGCTGTACATCCTGGGCGACCTCTTTGAAGCCTGGATTGGCGACGACGACCCTAACCCGCTGCACCGTGAAATGGCAGCCGCCATTCACGCCCTCGTGGATTCCGGCGTTCCCTGCTACTTCATTCACGGCAACCGTGATTTCCTGATCGGCAAGCGCTACGCCCGCGAAAGCGGCATGACGCTGCTGCCGGAAGAGCAGGTGCTCGATCTCTATGGCCGCAGGGTCCTGATCATGCACGGCGACACGCTCTGCACCGACGATACTGGCTACCTGGCGTTTCGCGCCAAAGTCCACACCCCGTGGATCCAAAAGGTGTTCCTTGCGCTGCCGCTGTTTATCCGCAACCGCATCGCCGCCAGAATGCGCGCGGGCAGTAAAGCCGCCAACAGCAGCAAATCCATGACCATCATGGACGTGAACCCGCAGGCCGTGGTGAGCGTAATGGAAAAGCATGGCGTTCAGTGGTTGATCCACGGTCATACGCACCGTCCGGACGTCCATTCCCTTATCGCCAGCGGCGAAGCGGCCCATCGCGTGGTGTTGGGTGCCTGGCACACCGAAGGCTCCATGGTCAAAGTCACGCCAGAGGGCGTGGAGCTGATCGCGTTTCCGTTCTAACCCCTCACACTATCATTCTATTTTTTTGAACAATATCGGCAAATTGTTTCGATTTTAATCAGCCCGTGGTCGGCTTATTATTTATCACATCAGGGCAACACGCCCTATCCCAGATAAAATACTTAAGGAATACGACCATGAAATCCATCAAAACTTTCGTTGCAGTTGCCGCTCTTTCCCTGGTTTCTTTCGGTTCTTTCGCTCAAAGCGTGAGCGCAACCGCCTCTACCCTTGACCGCGCAGAAGCGAAAATTGCCGCGCAGGCCGCCGAGCAGAATGCCTCTTATAAAATCACGAGCGCGAAGGTCAACAACCGCGTGTACATGACCGCAGAACTGACTAAATAAAAACCCTGATTGCCGTGCCGCCAGCTACGACGTGCGATAGCGACAATACGATGAGGAAGGAACAGAGAATGAAAAACATCAGCATCGTAAGTACCCTGCTGCTGGCAGTCGTGGTGTCCACTGGCGCACAGGCCGCGGAGAATCGCTTCTCCGTGCCAAAATCGGGCTCGAATGCCGACACCAGCATGGTAAATCATATCGATGTCAGCCGCGCGTTCGACAACGAGAACCTGTCCGCAGGGGATCTTCAGTAACATCACATAAAAGACCGCCATCGTGCGGTCTTTTTTGTTATCGCTTTCTCGCCATAACTGCTCGTCTTTTAACCGCGCAACCGTTTTCCTTGCCCGTATAACATGCTATTCTCTGTGCCCTCGAAAGCAGTGTGTTTCGCACCACAGGAGTTTTAAGACGCATGTCTTCCCGCAATAATCCGGCGCGTGTCGCCATCGTGATGGGGTCCAAAAGCGACTGGGCTACCATGCAGTTCGCCGCCGAAATCTTTGAAATCCTGAATGTTCCGCACCATGTTGAAGTGGTCTCCGCGCACCGTACACCGGACAAACTATTCAGCTTCGCCGAAAGCGCCGAAGAGAAGGGTTATGAGGTGATCGTTGCCGGTGCGGGCGGCGCAGCACATCTGCCAGGCATGATTGCCGCCAAAACCCTGGTGCCGGTACTGGGCGTTCCGGTCCAAAGCGCCGCGTTAAGCGGTGTGGATAGCCTCTACTCCATCGTCCAGATGCCGCGCGGTATTCCTGTCGGCACGCTGGCGATTGGTAAAGCGGGTGCTGCCAATGCCGCCCTGCTGGCGGCGCAAATTCTTGCGACGCACGATAAAGCATTACACCAGCGTCTGGCGGAGTGGCGTAAAGCCCAGACCGACGAGGTGCTGGACAATCCGGACCCGCGGGGTGCGGCATGAAGCAGGTTTGCGTCCTCGGTAACGGCCAGCTAGGCCGCATGCTGCGTCAGGCCGGTGAGCCGCTGGGTATTGCCGTCTGGCCCGTCGGGCTGGATGCTGAACCTGAAGCCGTACCGTTCCACCAGAGCGTGATCACCGCCGAGATCGAACGCTGGCCGGAAACGGCTCTGACCCGCGAGCTGGCGCGTCATAACGCCTTCGTTAACCGCGACGTGTTCCCGATCATCGCCGACCGTCTGACGCAAAAGCAGCTGTTCGACAAGCTCGGTCTGCCGACCGCGCCGTGGCAGCTCCTGTCCGATAAAAGCGAGTGGAATGACGTTTTCGCGATGCTGGGCGAGCTGGCAATCGTGAAGCGCCGCGTGGGCGGTTACGACGGCCGCGGCCAGTGGCGCCTGCGTGCAGATGAAACGGCAGAACTGCCGGACGACTGCTACGGCGAGTGCATCGTTGAGCAGGGCATCAACTTTAGCGGTGAAGTGTCGCTGGTTGGCGCGCGCGGGCACAACGGGCATACCGTCTTTTATCCGCTGACGCATAACCTGCATCAGGACGGCATTCTGCGCACCAGCGTCGCCTTCCCGCACGCCAATGCTGACCAGCAGGCGCAGGCGGAAGATATGCTCTCTGCCATCATGCACGAACTCGGGTATGTAGGCGTCATGGCGATGGAGTGCTTTATCACCCCGTCCGGTCTGCTGATCAACGAACTTGCGCCGCGCGTGCACAACAGCGGGCACTGGACGCAAAACGGCGCGTCCATCAGCCAGTTCGAGCTGCACCTGCGCGCGATCGTCGACCTGCCGCTGCCGCAGCCGGTGGTGAACAGCCCGTCGGTGATGATCAACCTGATCGGCACCGATCTGAACTACGACTGGCTGAAGCTGCCGCTCGTGCATCTGCACTGGTATGACAAAGAGGTCCGCGCGGGTCGTAAGGTCGGTCACCTGAACCTGAACGACAGCGACACGGGTCGCCTGAGCGCCACCCTGGAAGCCATGATCCCGCTCCTGCCGCCGGAATATGCGAGCGGTATTGTCTGGGCACAGTCAAAGCTCAAGTAAGACATCTGCGCCGGGGAGTTGACCTTCCCCTTCCCCGGCGTACAATCCCCGCCCATTGCTGCTGAGTTTTCTTCTGGAATAACCATGAACGATGGAACGGACTATCGCGCGATCCTCGCGTCTGATACCCCTTTAATCGACGTTCGCGCGCCGATCGAATTTGCCCAGGGCGCGATGCCTGCGGCGATCAACCTGCCCTTAATGAACGACGACGAGCGCGCCGCCGTCGGCACCTGCTATAAGCGCCAGGGCCCCGAAGCCGCGCTGGCGCTCGGCCATCAGCTGGTGAGCGGCGAGACGCGTGAGGCACGCATCAACGCCTGGCGCGAGGCCAGCCTTGCCCATTCTGAGGGCTTTCTCTGCTGCGCGCGCGGCGGCCAGCGCTCGCATATCTCTCAGGCCTGGCTGAAAGAGGCGGGCGTCGACTACCCGCTGATCCGCGGCGGCTATAAGGCCCTGCGTCAGACGGCGATTCAGGTGACCATCGAGCAGTCACAAAAGCCGATGGTGCTTATTGGCGGCTGCACCGGAAACGGTAAAACCCTGCTGGTGAAACAGCACGCGCAGGGGATCGATCTGGAAGGGCTGGCGCACCATCGCGGTTCGTCGTTTGGCCGCACGCTCACGCCGCAGCTTTCCCAGGCGAGCTTTGAAAATCACCTTGCGGCTGAGCTCCTGAAAAAAGACGCCGCGCGCTGGGTGCTGGAAGATGAAGGCCGGATGATTGGCTCCAACCATCTGCCGGAGTGCCTGCGCGACCGCATGGTTGAAGCCCCTATCGTTGTCGTCGAAGACCCGTTTGACGTCCGTCTTGAGCGCCTGCGCGAAGAGTATTTCGACCACATGTGGGCGGACTTTTCTGCCGCCTACGGCGAGGAAGCAGGCTGGAGGGAGTACAGCGAGTACCTGCACCACGGCCTGTTCGCCATTCGCCGCCGTCTGGGGCTGCAGCGGTATGCAGAATTCACCGCGCTGTTAGATTCCGCGCTGCTGGAACAGCAACGCTCCGGCAGCACAGAGGCGCACTTCAGCTGGCTTGCGCCGCTGCTGAAGGACTATTACGACCCGATGTACGGCTATCAGCTGGAGAAAAAAGCGGAGAAGATTGTCTATCGCGGGACGTACGAAGAGATTGCTGAGTGGCTTGATCGCTAAAATAAAGTCGGATGGCGAGGTAAAAGCAAAACGGCAACCAGGGTTGCCGTTTTTAATGTTTGTTCCCTCTCCCCGTGGGAGAGGGTCAGGGCGAGGGCATCATGCCGCACCCTACAAAACGACTTAGAAGTCGTAACGCAGACGCACCAGGTTCATATCGCCCAGATTGTCGGTGCTGGAGGTGAACACGTGTTCGTAATCCACGCGGAAGCCGTAATCCAGCTGGAAGCTGATACCCACGCCGTTGTCGATGCGCTGGTAGTTACGGCCGTTCACGTACTCAATACGGTCACCCATGAAGTAAGGCTGGATGGATTTGACCGCGTACTGACCGATTGGGAACTTGTAGCCCGCAAAGTATTCAATACCCCATGCATCACCGGCGAAGTAGTCGTTAACAGACACTTTTTTGGTGGTCAGGAAGTTCTGATACCAGCCGCCGCCAGCGGAGAAGGTCCAGTTGTCCGGCGTCCAGCTCAGCGCGGTACCGAGGATGTTCTGGTCGTAGGTTTTGCTGTCGCCGTTGTCCGGGTTACGCATGTCGGCGCGGGTATAGTTCCACGCCGCGCCCCAGGTCAGGTCGGTGGTCAGGTGGTAATCCAGACCCAGCGAGCCGCCGCCTTTACGCTTGTAGCGCAGGCCGTTGCCCGGCAGGTATTCGCTGTCTTCAAACAGGTAGGATGCATAAATGTCGGCATCACCCACGGTTTTCTTATATTTCAGCATCTGGCGTGAACGGTAAGATCCGTCGTAATCGCCGTTGATACCGTTACCCGGAGCCTGGCCGATCATGTCGTAGTCCCAGATATCGGTTTTCGCGCCCACCACATCATAGTAAACGCTGTTCTGTTGACCGAAGGTCAGCGTACCCCAGGTGTCGCTCTTCAGACCGGTATAGAGCATACGACGCGTGGTGTCGTGTGCGCCGTCGGCGTAGTGGTGATCCCAGTTAAACTGCGCAGGAATATTGACACCCAGCTCGTAGTAGCTGATCCAGCTGATGTCATCAAACAGGTAGTAATCTGCAGCGAAACGGAAGCGGGTGCCGCCGTCAAAGCCGTTACGCTTGTAGCTGTTTTTACCGTCGTCGCCGGTCATGTTCTGGAACTGAGGACGGATACTGCCGCCAACGGTGAAGTTCAGGCGGCTCAGCGGGTTACCCGCCTGAGGATCCTGCTTAAGAACGGTGATTTCCGCCTGAGAAGCGAAGGTAGTCAATGCCACTGCCGCGCCGATCGTTGCCGCCAGCGCTGATTTTTTTATAGTCATTATTTTTCCTTAATAGACACGCTGCTAAATATTTAGCGGGTGAATATTAACTGGAAATAATCGGGCTGTGGGGTCGGGTTTTTAATGTTTTGTGCTACTAAATGAGTGGGTATTATCACTTTGTGCTATTCAAACATTACGCGCCGGTATTAAAACCCGGCGCGCAACTATCACAGTTCTAAATCAACTCGTAAACTGCCGGAACAGGGCTTTGCCCTTTAGCAGCCGCGTGCCGAGCCAGCCGCCGCAGAGGGAAAGCAGCGCAGCGCCGCACAGAGGCAGGGTCAACCAGAGACGCCAGTCAGGCTCCCACGGGAAGTCGAAGACCTTTTTCTGCAGCACCGCCAGCGCCGTTTCCGCGCCAATGGCCGCTACCAGACCCGCCACCAGCCCCAGCAGCGCAAACTCGCTCCAGAGCGTCATTCGCAGCAGCCGCTTACCGGCCCCTAGCGTGCGGTAGACCACCAGCTCCTGATGGCGCTGGCGCATGCCCACCTGTACCTGAGCCAGCAGCAATAGCACGCCGCAGATCGTCACCAGCACCACCATGACCTCCAGCGCGCGGCTCACCTGCTCCAGCACCTGCCCTACCTGCTTCAGGATCGCCCCGATATCCAGCAGGCTGACCGTTGGAAACTCCCGGTTGAGCTGGGTCAGCATGCCGTTGCCGTTTTCCCAGCGGAAGCTGGTCAGCCAGCTCTGCGGCTGCCCGTCCAGCGCGCCGGGCGGGAAGATAAAGAAGAAGTTTGGCCGCAGGCTTTCCCAGTCCACTTTACGCAGGCTGGTGACTTTCGCGGTAAAATCCTGGGTATCGCCGGTAAAGGTGACGCTGTCCCCGAGCTTCACGTTCAGCCGCGTCGCCAGCCCCTCTTCCATCGAGACTTCCCCCGCTTTCGGCGGCCAGGTGCCGGCGGTTATCGGGTTATGGTCAGGGCGTTTCTCCTGCCAGGTCAGGTTCAGCTCGCGGTTCAGCGACTCGTCCTTATTCCCCTCCGTTGGCTGACCGTTGATCTGCGTCAGACGCGCGCGCACGATGGGATAGAACGACTCAGGGATAATGTGATGCTCCGACAGGAAGCCCTTCAGCGGCGTGACCTGCTCAGGGGCAATGTTGATCAGGAAATAGTTCGGGCTTTCCGGGGGAAGCTGCTGCTGCCAGCGATCCAGCAGATCGCCGCGCAGCACTAACAGCAGCGCCAGCAGCATAAACGACAGCGAAAACGCCGACAGCTGGCTGAGCGTTGACCACGGCTGATGCAGCAGGCGGTTGACCGCCAGGCGCACGGGCAGGGATTTCACCGTGAGCCGCTTCAGGACGTTGAGCAGTATCCAGCCCAGCACGCCGCACAGCAGCGCCAGCACAACCGCCCCGGCCAGTACCGCCCACAGCAGCGTGCTGCCCCCCCATCAGCCACGCCAGCAGCCCCACCGCCACGGCAATAATCATCGGAAGGTAGAACTTCAGCGGCCAGACGTTCGCCACCACATCGTTGCGAAGCACGCGCAGCGGCTGCGTCGCGAGCAGCAGGCGGTAGGGGCGTAGCCCCACCAGCAGAGAAATCACCGTCATTGCGCCCATCGCCCACAGCCACGGCCAGAGGCTGGCCGGCGGCAAGGCGGCCGGGAGCACAGGCTTCAGCATCACCATCAGCAGTTTTTCAAACAGCAGCCCCATTATTCCGCCGGTCAGCGCGGACAGAATCAGCAGCATCAGCCACTGGCCGACAATCAGCTTGCGCAGCTGCGCCCTGCCCGCCCCCAGGGTTTTGAGGATCGCCACCAGGTCGTAACGGCTGCGGCAGTAATGCCCCATCGCCACGGCAACCGCCGCCACCGCCAGCAGCAGGGTCAACAGTGCCGAAAGCAGCAGGAACTGCTGAGAACGCTCAAGAGATTTACCGAGCGCCCCTTCGTCCTGCTCCAGCCCGTACCAGCGGTGCTCTGGTTTGAGCTGCGGCAGAAGCCATTTTTCGTACGCGTCAAGCTGGGCAGGCGTGCCGCCAAACTTATAGCGCCAGGTGACGCGGCTGCCCGGCTGAACAGCATGGGTTGCCGCAACATCCGCGGTGTTCATCAGCAGGCGCGGCGCAAGCTGGAAGGGGTTAAAGCCGGAGTCAGGCTCCTGCACCACTTCCCCGGCGATTTTCAGCGTGGCGTCACCGACGTCGATACTGTCGCCGGGTTTCAGGTTCAGAAGCGCCATCAGACGTGATGCCAGCAGCACCGTGCCGGGCTTGGGCTTCAGCCCGGGCGGGCTGGTCTGCAGTTCGCCGTACATCGGGTAGATATCATCGACGGCTTTAACGCTGGCGAGCTGCGGCGTGTCGCCCGCAAAGGTCATGGTCTGGAAGCTTATCTGCTCCCCCACCTTCAGCCCTTCTTTACGCGCCTCTGCAATCCAGCCCGACGGCACCGGGCGTGAGCTTTGCAGCGCCCGGTCCCCCGCCATAAACTCCCGGCTCTGCTGGCTGAGCCCTTTTTCCATGCGGTCGCTGACGCTGCCGAGCGCCAGCACGCAGGCCACCGCCAGGCTTAGCGCCAGCCAGACAATCAGCAGCGAGGGGGAACGCCACTCGCGCCAGAACCAGCGGGTAATCATGCCTCCTCCTGAAGAATACCGTTCACCAGCCGCAGGCGGCGATCGCAGCGGGCGGCGAGCTGAGGATCGTGGGTCACGAGGATCAGCGTGGTGCCGTGCTCACGGTTGAGCGAAAACAGCAGGTCGGCAATCCGGTCTCCGGTTTTACGGTCAAGGTTACCGGTGGGCTCATCGGCAAACAGGACTTCGGGACGACCGTTAAACGCCCGCGCCAGCGCCACGCGCTGCTGCTCGCCGCCGGAAAGCTGTGCGGGAAGATGGTCGAGACGCTTGCCCAGACCGAGCTGCTCCAGCAGCGCCTTCGCGTGCGCCCGGCTTTCTCGGCTGTTTTCACCGCGCAACAGCGCCGGGAGTTCGACGTTTTCCAGCGCGTTCAGGGTTGGGATCAGCATAAAGGACTGAAAGACAAAACCAACGTGACGCGCGCGCAGCGCGGCCCGCGCCTCTTCATCAAGCTGATGCAGCGGTTGCCCGACAAGATGGACCTCGCCGCTGCTTCCGTCGTCCAGACCGGCCAAAATCGCCAGCAGCGTGGACTTACCGGAGCCGGATTCGCCAATCAGCGCGATGGTTTCAGCGCGTTTGACAACGAGTTCAACTCCAGTAAGGATGGAAAGCTCGTGTTCCCCCTGACCGACGGACTTCTTAAGATGATGAACTTCAACACTGTTTTCCGCTGGCATTTGCCCTTCCTGTTTTTGATTCTGATGACCTTCCGCGCGGCGGCAGCGGACACGTTACTGATTCTCGGCGACAGCCTGAGCGCAGGCTATCGCATGGCGGCCAGCGCGGCCTGGCCCGCGCTGCTCAACGACAAATGGCAGAGCAAGACGTCGGTAATCAACGCCAGCATCAGCGGCGATACCTCGCAGCAGGGCCTGTCGCGCCTGCCTGCGCTGCTCAAACAGCATCAGCCTCGCTGGGTGCTGGTGGAGCTTGGCGGTAACGATGGATTGCGCGGTTTTCAGCCTCAGCAAACCGAGCAAACGCTGCGCACCATTTTGCAGGACATTAAGGCGGCAAACGCCCAGCCGCTGCTGATGCAAATTCGCCTGCCCGCCAACTACGGTCGTCGGTATAATGAAGCCTTTAGCGCGATCTACCCTAAGCTTGCCAAAGAGTTTGATATTCCGCTGCTGCCATTTTTCATGGAAGAGGTCTATCTCAAACCCCAGTGGATGCAAGACGACGGGATCCACCCCAATCGCGATGCTCAGCCGTTTATTGCCGACTGGATGGCAACGCGGCTGGCTCCTTTAGTTAAACATGACTCCAGATTAAGCGGAGATCCTGACAGGTAAAGTTATGCAAAAATCGGTCTTAATTACAGGATGTTCCAGTGGAATCGGCCTGGAAAGCGCGCTCGAACTGAAGCGCCAGGGGTTTCGGGTGCTGGCGGCCTGTCGCAAACCCGACGATGTCGAACGCATGAACGGGCTGGGCTTTACCGGCGTGCTGCTGGATATGGACTCGCCGGAGAGCGTTGAACGCGCCGCCGATGAAGTGATCGCGCTGACCGACAATCGTCTGTACGGGCTCTTTAACAATGCCGGCTACGGCGTGTATGGCCCGCTGGATACGCTCTCCCGCGAAACGCTGGAGAAACAGTTTTCGACCAACTTCTTCGGCGTGCATCAGCTCACCATGCGTCTGCTCCCCGCGATGCTGCCGCACGGTGAAGGGCGCATCGTGATGACGTCGTCGGTGATGGGGCTGATTTCCACCCCCGGCCGCGGCGCCTACGCCGCCAGCAAATATGCGCTGGAGGCCTGGTCCGACGCCCTGCGCATGGAGCTGCGCCACAGCGGCATCAAGGTTAGCCTGATTGAACCCGGCCCGATCCGCACCCGCTTTACCGAAAACGTGAACCAGACCCAGGCGGATAAGCCGGTCGAAAACCCCGGCATCGCCGCACGTTTTACCCTCGGGCCAGAGGCGGTGGTGGCCAAAGTGCGCCATGCTTTTGAGAGTGAACATCCCAAAATGCGCTATCCGGTAACGCTGGTCACCCACGCCGTAGGCTGGTTAAAGCGCCTGCTGCCGGGCCGGATGATGGACAAAATTTTGCACGGTTGAGTTGAAGCGACGACGCTCATCCCCATGTAAAGAACAAACCGACAAAAGAGAAAGCCGCATGTCCGTACAGAATATCGTCAATATTACAGAAGCTAACCTGCAACAGACCCTTGAACAGTCGATGACCAAACCGGTCCTGTTCTACTTCTGGTCTGAACGCAGCCAACACTGCCTGCAGCTGACGCCGGTGCTGGAAAGCCTTGCTGCCCAGTACAACGGTCAGTTCATTCTCGCCAAGCTGGACTGTGACGCCGAGCCGATGGTGGCGTCTCAGTTTGGTCTGCGCGCCATTCCTACCGTCTATCTGTTCCAGAACGGTCAGCCCGTTGATGGCTTCCAGGGGCCGCAGCCGGAAGAGGCGATTCGCGCCCTGCTGGATAAAGTGCTGCCGCGCGAAGAAGAGCTGAAAGCGCAGGAAGGCATGGCGCTGATGCAGGAAGGTAAATACGACGAGGCGCTGCCGCTGCTCAAAGAGGCGTGGCAGCTGTCGAATCAGAATAGCCAGATCGGCCTGCTGCTTGCGGAAACGCAGATCGCCCTGCACCGTTCAGAAGACGCGGAAGCCGTTCTCAAGACGGTTCCGCTTCAGGATCAGGACACCCGCTATCAGGGTCTGGTCGCGCAGATTGAGCTGCTGAAACAGGCCGCGGACACCCCGGAAATTCAGCAGCTGCAGCAGCAGGTTGCCGACAACCCGGCCGACGCTGCGCTGGCAAGCCAGCTGGCGCTGCAGCTGCACCAGGTGGGGCGTAACGAAGAGGCGCTGGAGCTGCTGTTCAGCCACCTGCAAAAAGACCTGGCAGCCGCAGACGGTCAGGCGCGTAAGATGTTCCAGGAAATTCTGGCCGCGCTGGGCACCGGAGACGCGCTGGCGTCGAAGTATCGTCGTCAGCTTTACGCGCTGCTGTACTAACAAAAAAATGCCCGGTGGCGCTAACGCTTACCGGGCCTACAAAACAGGCTTAACCCGTTTTCTTTAATTGCGTCACCACCAGCTGGTGGCGCGCGTTGTAGAACTTCCGATAGGTCAGGTAGCAGGCAATGATGGTGGACAGGCTTGCCGTGGAGAGCAGCATAAACGTCACCATGATCTGATACTTAATCGCTTTTACCGGATCGATACCGGCAAAAATCAGCCCCGACATCATTCCCGGCAGGCTCACCAACCCCACCGTTTTGGCTGAATCGACCGTTGGGATCAGCGATGAACGAATGCTCTCACGAATCAGCCGCGCCGAGGCCACTTTAGGCGTTGCCCCCAGGCTTAACTTCTCCTGAAGCTGCTGCTGTTCACTGCTGAAGCGCTGGCCGAGATTGTTATAACACAGCCCAACGGCCACCATGGCGTTCCCCGCGATCATCCCTGAGATAGGGATAACCTGCATCGGCGTAAAGGCAATCGAGCCGGAGAGCACCAGCACCGCCAGCGTGAGCGCCGTCCCGGTGGTTATAGCGATAAACGAAGAGATAAACGCCTTATCTATATATTTACTGCGTTTTTTCGCATTCCACGCCGCGTTAAAACAGATAAAGAGCACCATCAGCAGCGTCAGCACAGCGTGGTTGACGTTAAATATATACTTCAGCACATAGCCGACGATAATGAGCTGAACCACCGCGCGGCAGATACTCCACACAATATCTTTTTCCAGCCCCAGCTTTTCCCGGTAGCTGACCACAATCGCAATCAGCACCAGCACCATCGAAAACGCCAGTGATTCATTGGTAATGTTATGCTCACCCACGGTTAGCCTCCTGCATTTTCCCGCCGTGCGGCTGAAGCGTAATCACGTCATCCGCATGGGTTATTTCATTAGCGTCGTGCGTCACCCACAGCACGGCAATATTCTGCTCCCGGGCGTAGCGATGAATAATCTCGTTAACGTTGCGTTTGTTGACGTCATCGAGCGCGCTGGTAATTTCGTCCAGCAAAAGCACCTTCGGTAAAAACTGCAGGTTGCGGATCAGCGAGACGCGCTGCTTTTCTCCGCCCGACAGCGCAGCGATGGATTTGGTTAACGTCTCCTGCGCCAGACCAAAGCGGGCCAGATCGCTGATAAACTTTTCCGGCTCCGGCGTTTTATTGCGGATTTGCCACGGGAAAATCAGGTTGTCATAAACCGTATCGCCAAAAAGCGCGGGGGTTTGCACGCAGTAGGAGACCTGCTGGCGATAGTTTTCCGGGGATAGTGTTGCGATATCCTGTCCTTCAAACAGAAGGGTGCCCTCCGTCGGGCTGAGGAGTGAGGCCACAATTTTCAGCAGCGTGCTTTTACCGCAGCCTGAGGGGCCCGTGATTAATTTAAACTCGCCCGGCGACAGGCTAAACCCGACGTGCTGAAGAATAATGTTTTCTCCGGCACGAAATCCGATATCCCTGAGATGTAATAGTTCTTTTTTATCGTTCATTACGCTTCCGTTAACCGCTTCGTGTAATAACCGCCTGTAGCATAATCCTTTCGTGCGCACAGAGCGAATAGCCTCACGCTAAAGCAAGTGTTAAACTTTTTGTTTTCATTTGTCTCCACCATCACTACAGGAAGTAAGCAGCATGGCACATATCTTTTATGAGTTTCCTTCCCTGAAGCCTGGTGTCCCTGATGTCGAAACATTAATGGAAGTCATCAAATCTTCGGAACTCACGCGTTTTGTCATTGGTGCAGAGGTGGTGGATTTTGTTAAGAAGGCGCTCATCGTGAACACCACGATTGGCAGTTTCAAAAATTGCTATTTCGCCTTCGGCAACGGGACACACTTCCTGGAATTTGACGGCAAGGGAAAATCAAAACGTTTCAATGAAGTACCCGACTGGTTCGTCTCTCCGGCTGAATTTTCTCGTACCCAGTGGCTTATCAACCACGATCTTGCGGATGTAAAGGCCACCCAATTCATTGACGTGCTGATGTCCTACCCGCTGAAAGAGCGCCGTGCGCACTGTAATTTGTTATTCGGACTGGAGCTGGAAAAGGTGAATGCGGTTCCGGCCGCAGCGTCAGCCGCAGGGAAAATCGGCAATAAAAACGGCAAAACGACCAAACCGCGCGTGACCGATCTGGGATCGTTTGAATTGTTCAGCCAGTTCTTTGCGCGCATGAAAACCGCCGTGCTGGCCGATGAGTTTCCCACCCTGCAGGTCCTGACGGGCATGGATAACCTGACTAAAGCGCCGCATAATTTAAAGCAGGGTATCAGGACGTGGTTCAAGGCCATCGCGGGCGATCTTCCACCGAATAACAAACGCGTAGAAGCGGGGAATGCCGTTCTGTTCTGCGCCCCTATCCGCGAACAGATCCAGCGTATCGAAGCGCTGGGGCTGGAGAAGTACTACCAGGGATTATCGAAAGCCATTGCCGAAGCGGGTGATGGATTCATCTCTGACTTTACCTATACTTACGAGCAATAAACACACACTTTCACTCGTCACAGCATGCAAAACAGGAGGTTTTTATGCTTATCGTTGTTCCTGTCCTTATTTTCGTTGCGCTGGTTATCGTGGGCGCAGGCGTCAAAATTGTCCCTCAGGGCTATCAGTGGACCGTCGAGCGTTTCGGTCGCTACACCAATACCCTCCAGCCAGGCTTAAGCCTGATTGTTCCGTTCATGGACCGGATTGGTCGCAAGATCAACATGATGGAACAGGTACTGGACATTCCTTCTCAGGAGATCATCTCCAAGGATAACGCCAACGTCACCATCGACGCCGTCTGCTTTATTCAGGTGATTGATGCGCCGAAAGCGGCCTATGAGGTCAGCAACCTGGAGCTGGCCATCGTCAACCTGACGATGACCAACATCCGTACCGTGCTCGGCTCGATGGAGCTGGACGAGATGCTTTCCCAGCGTGACAGCATCAATAGCCGCCTGCTGCACATTGTCGATGAGGCAACCAACCCGTGGGGGATCAAGGTCACCCGCATCGAGATCCGCGACGTGCGTCCGCCGGCGGAGCTGATCGCCTCCATGAACGCCCAGATGAAGGCCGAGCGAACCAAGCGCGCCTACATCCTGGAAGCCGAAGGGGTGCGTCAGGCGGAGATCCTCAAAGCGGAAGGGGAAAAGCAGTCGCAGATCCTGAAAGCGGAAGGCGATCGTCAGTCCGCGTTCTTACAGGCAGAAGCGCGTGAACGTTCAGCCGAAGCGGAAGCCCGCGCCACTCAGATGGTGTCTGAGGCGATTGCCGCCGGTGATATCCAGGCCGTGAACTACTTTGTCGCGCAAAAATATACCGATGCGCTGAAAGAGATAGGCTCCGCGAACAACAGCAAAGTGGTGATGATGCCGCTGGAAGCCAGCAGCCTGATGGGCTCTATCGCCGGTATTGCCGAGCTGATTAAAGACAGCGGAAACGAGCGTAAAAAATGATTGAGCTGATCGCTGCACATCCTCATGCCTTCTGGCTAAGCCTCGGCGGCTTATTGCTGGCGGCGGAGATGCTGGGCGGCAACGGCTACCTGCTCTGGAGCGGTGTTGCCGCCGTCATTACGGGCCTTCTGGTCTGGATCCTTCCGCTGGACTGGGCGTGGCAGGGTGCGCTATTTGCCGTGCTGACGCTGGTGGCCGCGTGGCTGTGGTGGCGCTGGCTAAACCGGCGGGTTAACGAGCAAAAACCGCTGGACGCGCACCTTAACCAGCGCGGCCAGCAGATTGTCGGCAAGCGTTTTACGCTCGACACCGCGCTGGTAAACGGGCGCGGGCACATGCGGGTGGGCGACAGCTCGTGGCCGGTGGTCGCCGACGACGACCTCAGCGCCGGCACGCGGGTTGAGGTCATTGCTGTGGAAGGCATTACCCTGCGGGTGAAAGCCTGCTAAGCAGAAGCCTTACGATGACAGCAGCCGGCAAGATTGTCGATAATCGGGCAGTCGGCGCTGTCATCCCCCGGACAGGATTCCGCGAGCTGCAGCAGCTGTTCGCGCATCGCCTGCAGCTCAATGATGTGGCGTTCAATCTCGGCCACTTTTTCCAGCGTGCGTTTTTTCACGTCGGCGCTGTGACGCTTCGGATCGTTGAACAGGTTTACCAGCTCGCCGCACTCTTCCAGATTAAAACCGACCTGTCTTGCCTGGCGCAGCAGCGTCAGTTCATCCAGATGCAGCTGCGTGTAGCTGCGGTAGCCGTTTTCGCTGCGCAGCGGTGGCGTCACCAGCCCCTTCTCTTCATAAAAGCGGATTGCCTTGCTGGTTAAGCCGGTTTTTTTTGCCACGTCACTGATATTCACATTTCCCCCTTGACCTTCCCCTTGATGGAAGGTTTAACCTTCATAACAGTTAGCGAAAAGCGTTACTCCGGTCAACTACTGACCAGTTCATTATACGGGAGTTTTGTTATGTCTCACACTATCGACCTGACGCTGGACGGCCTCTCATGCGGCCACTGCGTCAAACGCGTTAAAGAAAGCCTGGAACAGCGCCCTGACGTTGAAAGCGCTGACGTGACTATCGATCATGCCGCCGTAACAGGCAGCGCCAGCGCGGATGCGCTGATTGATACCATCAAGCAGGCCGGTTACGGGGCGGAGTTAAGCCACCCAAAGGCTAAACCGCTGGCAGAGTCATCATCTCCGTCGGAAGCGCTGACAGCGGCCACTCCTGAGCTTCCGGCTGCTGATGATATTGACGACAGCCAACAGCTGCTGATCAACGGCATGAGCTGCGCCAGCTGCGTCTCCCGGGTACAAAACGCCTTGCAGGCGGTACCGGGCGTCGCGCAGGCACGGGTAAACCTCGCGGAGCGCACTGCGCTGGTGATGGGCAGCGCCTCCGCCGCAGATTTAGTGCAGGCCGTTGAGAAAGCGGGCTATGGCGCAGAGGCCATCGAAGATGATGCCGAACGCCGCGAGCGCCAGCAGGAAACGGCTATCGCCACCATGAAGCGCTTCCGCTGGCAGGCGATTGTCGCCCTGCTGGTGGGTATTCCGGTGATGGTGTGGGGCATGATGGGTGACAACATGATGGTCACCGACGACAACCGCACGCTGTGGCTGGTGATTGGCCTGATTACCCTTGCGGTGATGGTGTTTGCAGGCGGGCATTTCTATACCAGCGCCTGGAAGAGCCTGAAAAACCGCACCGCGACGATGGATACTCTGGTGGCGCTCGGTACCGGCGCGGCGTGGCTCTATTCAATGAGCGTGAACGTCTGGCCCCAGTGGTTCCCGATGGAGGCGCGGCATCTCTATTATGAAGCCAGCGCGATGATTATCGGCCTGATTAACCTGGGCCACATGCTGGAAGCCCGCGCCCGTCAGCGCTCCTCGAAAGCGCTGGAAAGATTGCTTGATTTAACCCCGCCGACGGCCCGCGTGGTCACGGACGAGGGGGAGAAAAGCGTCCCGCTGGCGGAAGTTCAGCCCGGCATGACGCTGCGCCTGACGACGGGCGATCGCGTTCCCGTTGACGGTAAGATAACTCAGGGCGAAGCCTGGCTGGATGAAGCGATGCTGACCGGCGAGCCCATTCCCCAGCAGAAAACAGACGGCGACGCCGTTCATGCGGGTACGGTGGTGCAGGACGGCAGCGTGCTGTTTACCGCCAGCGCCGTCGGCAGCCACACGACGCTGTCGCGTATTATCCGCATGGTGCGCCAGGCGCAGAGCAGCAAGCCGGAAATTGGCCAGCTTGCTGACAGGATCTCCGCCGTTTTTGTTCCAGTAGTGGTCGGCATTGCCCTGCTGAGCGCGGCGATCTGGTATTTCTTCGGCCCGGCACCGCAGATTGTTTACACCCTGGTGATCGCCACCACGGTGCTGATCATCGCCTGTCCTTGCGCCCTTGGCCTGGCGACGCCGATGTCAATTATCTCCGGCGTAGGCCGCGCGGCCGAATTTGGCGTACTGGTGCGGGACGCGGACGCGCTGCAGCGGGCCAGCACCCTCGACACGCTGGTGTTTGATAAAACCGGCACGCTGACCGAAGGCAAACCGCAGGTGGTGGCCGTCACTACCTCAGGCATCGCGCAAGAGGAGGCGCTGCGTCTCGCCGCCGCGCTGGAGCAAGGATCCAGCCATCCGCTTGCGCGCGCCATTCTCGATAAAGCCAATGCTTCTGCCCTGCCGCAGGTCAGCAATTTCCGCACCCTGCGCGGGCTCGGCGTCAGCGGTGAAGCAGAAGGCCACGCGCTGCTGCTGGGCAACCAGGCATTGCTCAATGAAAACGGTATTGATACCGCCGCGCTGGAAAGCGAGCTGAAAGCGCAGGCGTCTCAGGGCGCCACGCCGGTTCTGCTGGCGATAGATGGCAAAGCCGCCGCGCTGCTGGCCGTGCGCGATCCGCTTCGCCAGGACAGCGTGGACGCCCTGCAGCGTCTGCACCGTGCGGGCTATCGTCTGGTGATGCTGACCGGGGACAATCCGACAACGGCCAACGCCATCGCGAAAGAAGCCGGAATTGATGAGGTCATTGCAGGCGTGCTGCCGGACGGTAAAGCGGACGCCATCAAGAAGCTGCAAAGTCAGGGTCGTCAGGTGGCGATGGTCGGCGACGGCATCAACGATGCCCCGGCGCTGGCCCAGGCGGACGTGGGGATTGCCATGGGCGGCGGGAGCGATGTCGCCATCGAAACCGCTGCAATTACGCTGATGCGCCACAGCCTGATGGGCGTTGCCGACGCGCTGGCCATTTCAAAAGCCACGCTGCGCAACATGAAGCAGAACTTACTGGGAGCGTTCGTCTATAACACCCTCGGTATCCCAATCGCGGCCGGGATTTTATGGCCGCTGACCGGCACGCTGCTTAACCCGGTGGTCGCGGGCGCGGCGATGGCGCTCTCCTCCATTACCGTGGTGAGCAACGCCAACCGCCTGCTGCGCTTTAAACCGAAGGATTGAACCTTGTACCCGTACGCGCTAGCATGAACCTTTCCATTCATGGAGCGCGTATGGGTCTGTTTAATCGTATAAAAGCATCGTTTCGCGCCCTCTTTCCTCGCCGTTACGCCTGGCCCGGTCTGGATATCTCTCTCCCCGGCGGGCAGCACCTGCATCTTGTCGGCAGCATCCATATGGGTACACAGGATATGTCTCCCCTGCCACCCGGGCTGATTAAACTGCTGAAACGCGCCGACGCGCTGGTCGTTGAGGCGGACATTTCGGGCCAGGAGTCGCCGTTTGCCGGGCTGGAAAGCGATCTCAGCCTGGCGGAACGTCTGGATGATGCCCGGCTTGCCGAACTGACGCGCGTCGCGGATGAAACCGGCGTGTCGCTCTCCATGATTGACACCCTGCCGCTCTGGCAAATTGCGATGGTGCTGCAGGCCACGCAGGCGCAGCGTCTGGGACTGCGCGGTGACTACGGCATTGATTATCAGCTGCTGAACGCGGCAAGGGCGCGAAGCCTGCCCGTCATCGAGCTGGAAGGGACGGACAGCCAGATTGCGCTTCTGCGACAGCTTCCCGACGACGGCCTGATGCTGCTGGATGATACGTTGACCCACTGGCACACCAACGCGCGCCTGCTGCAGACCATGATTGGCTGGTGGCTGGACGCGCCGCCTGCGGACGGCAAGCTGGCGTTACCGTCGACGTTCAGCGAATCGCTGTATGATGTGCTGATGAACGCGCGCAACAAAGCCTGGCGGCAGACGCTGCACGCTTTGCCCGCGGGGCATTACGTGGTGGCGGTTGGGGCGTTACATTTGTACGGAGAAGGGAATTTGCCGTCACTGTTGAAATAAAAAAATGGCCAATATTTCTATTGGCCCGTCAAAGAGGAATTTCATCGTTTTTATTATGCCGAAGGAGACCTTCGGTTGAGCCGATTGTCGCTCAAAGTGACCATCACTGCCAATACTATTGCGCAAGATGGTGCTATTTTTTAGACAAACGTCAGGCGTATGCTGTGGGCATGATTTGTCTGTCGTAAGAAGGATAGCTATGACTCCCGCCGTTAAATTACTCGAAAAAAACAACATTTCTTTCCGAATCCACACTTACGATCACGATCCGCATGAAACTAACTTTGGTGATGAAGTGGTGCGCAAGCTGGGGCTGAATGCTGACCAGGTTTATAAAACGCTGCTGGTGGCGGTGAATGGCGATATGAAACACCTCGCCGTCGCGGTTACTCCGGTGGCGGGACAGCTGGATCTGAAGAAAGTCGCCAAAGCTCTGGGGGTGAAGAAGGTGGATATGGCGGATCCGATGGTGGCGCAGCGCACTACGGGCTATCTGGTGGGCGGGATCAGTCCGCTCGGGCAGAAAAAACGCCTGCCGACGCTGATTGATGCCCCTTCACAGGAGTTTGAAACCATCTTTATCTCCGGCGGCAAACGCGGGCTGGATATCGAGCTGGCGGCGGGCGACCTGGCGAAAATGCTGGACGCGAAGTTTGCGGATATTGCGCGGCGGGATTGAGAAAATTGCCCGGTAGCGGCTGCGAGGTAAAAGCAAAACGGTAACAGGCGTTACCGTTTTTTGTGTTCGCACCCTCTCCCGGTGGGAGAGGGTTGGGGTGAGGGCATCAGGCCGCACACCACTACTGCCAGCTCACCTCACCTTTCGGCTCGTAGGCATTCACGTCAATCGGCGAATTCTGCTCGATAAACTGCTTCAGCACTTCCGCATCAATAAAGCCGGTATTCACGTATCCCGGTTTGTTATCAATGTGCGGATAGCCGTCGCCGCCGGTGGCGTTAAAGCTTAACGTCGCCAGACGGTACGTTTTAGCCGGGTCAACCGGTTCGCCTTTGATCTTCAGGTCATTAAGCTTGCCGTCTTTCGCGACGAAGCTGACGTTAGCAAACTGCGGATAGGCCCCGGAATCCGGCTTCATCTGCGCCACGGCGGTCAGGTAGTCAATCACCTCTTTCCCGCTCATGTCCGCATAGACCACCACGTTGCCGAACGGCTGCACCTTCAGGACGTCTTTATAGGTAATGTTTCCGCCCTCGATGGAATCACGAATACCGCCGCCGCTCATCACGCCGAAGTCAGCGCCGGTACGCGCCATTTGCGCCGCCAGCACCAGGTGGCCCATGTTGGTCTGCACGAAGCGAACTTTACTGCGGTCCCCCTCCAGACGACCGTTCAGCGTGCCGATTTTCACGTCCAGCTGCGCCTTGCCTTTGTTCTGGAACGGCGTCAGCAGGGAGAGCATCTGCTGGTTTTCAGCGATCTCTGGCGTGTAGAGTACGCGCTCACTTTTCCCGTCCGGGTAGGTGACTTTCTTCTTCAGGTTGACCGGGATGAGCTGATAATGAACCAGCTTCATTTCGCCGTTACGGAACTCGAAATCCGCCCGGCCGACGTATTTGCCCCACTCGTGCGCCTGAACAATCCAGATACCGTTCTGACGGTCCGGCGCGCACGGCGTGCCCGGCACGTAGTCCACCTGCTTTTTGTTCTCCGAGGCCATGCACACCGGATCCTGTGAGTGACCGCCCACAATCATTGCCAGCGAGCCCGCAGGCAGGCTGCGCGCCATTTCCACGTCGCCGGGCGCGTTAGAGCCGTGCTCGCCGTTGTCGTAGTGCCCCATATGCGTGGTGGCGATAATCACGTCCGGCTTCTCGTTTTGCTGCAGCTCCTGGATTACCAGCTTCGCTTCGTCTGCCGGTTTGCGGAATTCGATATCGGTAAAGAACTCGGGGTTGCCAATTTTCGCCGTATCGTCGGTGGTTAAACCAATGACCGCAATTTTCAGATCCTGGCGCTTAAACAGCGCCCACGGCTTAAACAGGCGTTCGCCGGTGCTTTTCTGGTAAATATTGGCGGAGAGGAAGGGGAATTTGGCCCATTTTTCCTGCTGACGCAGCACGGTCAGCGGATTATCGAATTCGTGGTTACCCACGGCCATCGCGTCGTAGCCAATCAGGTTCATGCCGCGAAAATCAGGTTCCGCGTCCTGTAAATCGGATTCCGGCACGCCGGTATTGATATCGCCTCCCGACAGCAGCAGCACGCTGCCGCCCTGGGCCGCCACCTCTTTACGAATGCCGTCCACCAGCGTTTTTTGTGCCGACAGGCCATATTCGCCGTATTCGCTGCGCCAGAAATGACCGTGGTGATCGTTGGTATGCAGAATGGTGATTTTATAGGTTTTGTCTTTTTCATACGCCTGCGCGGGCAGGCTTACCAGGCCCCATGCGGCGATGAGCGCCAGCGCGACGCCCCGCTTCATTAACTTCATCTTCTCTCTCCCTGACCAATAGACAAAGGCAAAAATTACAGTGACTAACAAGAATAGACAAATAAGTTTTCAGAATTGCGACTTTCTTCAAATGTCCCGGGCGGGTATGTTAGTCGGATAATAATTACACCCTGCATCTCTAATAACGAAAAACGTGGTACTTCTCTCTATGGCAATCAGTGAATCAACCCAGCCCGTTCCGGGCGCGCCGACGTCGCGCACCTCCTTTAAAGTCTTAGGCGCAATCAGTCTCTCGCACCTGCTCAACGACATGATCCAGTCGTTGATTCTGGCCATTTATCCGCTGCTGCAGTCCGAGTTCTCACTCACCTTCGTGCAGATCGGGATGATCACCCTGACCTTCCAGCTGGCTTCCTCACTGCTGCAGCCGGTGGTGGGCTACTGGACGGATAAATATCCGATGCCGTGGTCGCTGCCGATAGGCATGTGCTTCACCCTAAGCGGGCTGGTGCTGCTGGCGATGGCGGGGAGCTTTGAAGCCGTGCTGATTGCCGCCGCGCTGGTGGGCACCGGCTCGTCCGTTTTCCATCCGGAGTCTTCCCGCGTGGCGCGCATGGCCTCCGGGGGACGTCACGGTCTGGCGCAGTCTCTCTTCCAGGTGGGCGGTAACTTTGGTAGCTCTCTCGGCCCGCTGCTGGCCGCGGTGATTATTGCCCCTTATGGTAAAGGCAACGTGGCCTGGTTTGTGCTGGCCGCGCTGCTGGCGATCATCGTGCTGGCGCAGATCAGCCGCTGGTATGCCGCTCAGCATCGCGTGAATAAAGGTAAACCTAAAGCGAAGGTTATCAATCCCCTGCCGCGCAACAAGGTTATCCTGGCGGTTTCCGTGCTGCTGGTACTGATTTTCTCGAAATACTTCTATATGGCGAGCATCAGCAGCTATTACACCTTTTATCTGATGCAAAAATTCGGATTATCGGTACAGAATGCGCAGATCCACCTGTTTGCCTTCCTGTTCGCCGTCGCGGCCGGTACGGTTATTGGCGGGCCTGTGGGTGATAAGATTGGGCGTAAATACGTTATTTGGGGCTCTATTCTCGGCGTGGCGCCGTTTACCCTTATTTTGCCGTACGCAAGCCTTGAATGGACGGGGATTTTAACCGTGATCATTGGTTTTATCCTCGCATCCGCCTTTTCCGCCATTCTGGTCTATGCCCAGGAGCTGCTGCCTGGCCGTATCGGTATGGTTTCCGGGCTCTTTTTCGGTTTCGCCTTCGGCATGGGCGGGCTTGGCGCGGCGGTGTTGGGGATGGTGGCGGATCACACCAGCATCTTCCTGGTTTATAAAATCTGCGCTTTCCTGCCGCTTCTTGGGATGTTGACCATATTCCTGCCTGATAACCGTCATAAAGCGTAAATTACGGTTAGCCAAAGTTTAACTTTGGCTACCTGATACCCTGATGCCATAAGGGTTTCTTCTTCATCCCCTCGCTTAATTTATCAAAACGCGCTTTTTTACGTACATATTGCTGTTTTATTCAAACTTCAACAATAATTCATAAACATAAGGGTAAAAATTGTCATAAACTATTACTCGGTTTTTTGGTTTTCGCCAAAAAGGAACATCCACAACGAAAGGAGACGGAATGCACCACGCCACACCGCTTATCACCACCATTGTTGGTGGACTTGTGCTCGCTTTTATCCTCGGCATGATTGCCAATAAGCTGCGTATTTCTCCTCTTGTCGGCTATCTGTTAGCGGGTGTACTGGCGGGACCGTTTACGCCAGGCTTCGTGGCGGATACCAAGCTGGCTCCTGAGCTGGCGGAATTGGGCGTGATTCTGCTGATGTTTGGCGTCGGCCTGCATTTCTCCCTGAAGGATCTGATGGCGGTAAAGTCGATCGCCATACCGGGAGCGATCGCCCAGATTGGGGTGGCGACGCTGCTGGGGATGGCGCTTTCGGCGGTGCTGGGCTGGTCGTTAATGACCGGTATCGTATTTGGGCTGTGTCTCTCAACCGCCAGCACCGTGGTGCTGCTGCGCGCGCTTGAGGAGAGACAGCTGATAGACAGCCAGCGCGGGCAAATCGCGATAGGCTGGCTGATTGTGGAAGACCTGGTCATGGTCCTGACGCTGGTGCTGCTGCCAGCCGTCGCCGGGATGATGGAAAAAGACAACGTAGGCCTGGCCTCGCTGGCGCTGGATATGAGTATCACCATCGGTAAGGTGGTGGCGTTTATCGCCATCATGATGCTGGTGGGACGCCGTCTGGTGCCGTGGATCATGTCCCGCAGCGCGGCAACCGGCTCACGCGAGCTGTTTACCCTCTCCGTGCTGGCGCTGGCGCTGGGTATCGCTTTTGGTGCCGTAGAGCTGTTTGATGTCTCCTTTGCCCTGGGCGCGTTCTTCGCCGGGATGGTGCTGAACGAGTCCGAGCTGAGCCACCGCGCGGCGCACGACACTCTGCCGCTGCGCGATGCCTTCGCCGTGCTGTTTTTCGTCTCCGTCGGGATGCTGTTTGACCCGATGGTCCTGATTCACCAGCCGCTGGCCGTGCTGGGCACGCTGGCGATCATCATCTTTGGTAAGTCGCTCGCCGCCTTCTTCCTGGTGAGAATGTTCGGCCACTCCCCTCGTACGGCGTTGACCATCGCCGCCAGCCTGGCGCAGATCGGTGAGTTCGCCTTTATTCTGGCCGGTCTGGGCATGGCCCTGAACCTGCTGCCGCAGGCGGGGCAAAACCTGGTGCTGGCGGGGGCGATCCTGTCGATTATGCTGAACCCGGTGCTGTTTGCCCTGCTGGAAAAATACCTCGATAAAACCGAAACGCTGGAAGAACAGACGCTCGAAGAGGCCATCGAAGAAGAGAAGCAGATCCCTGTGGATATTTGCAACCACGCCCTGCTGGTCGGCTTTGGCCGCGTGGGCAGCCTGCTCGGTGAGAAGCTAATGGCGCAGGGCATTCCGCTGGTGGTGATTGAGACCTCACGCACCCGCGTCGACGAGCTGCGCGAGCGCGGTATTCGTGCGGTGCTGGGCAATGCGGCAAACGAAGAGATCATGAATCTGGCGCATCTGGACTGCGCACGCTGGCTGCTGCTGACCATCCCAAACGGCTATGAAGCGGGCGAGATTGTGGCTTCCGCGCGCGCGAAGTGCCCAACGATTGAGATTATCGCCCGGGCGCACTATGACGACGAGGTGGAGTACATTACCGAGCGCGGGGCAGATAAGGTGGTGATGGGCGAGCGCGAGATTGCCAACACCATGCTGATGCTGCTGGAGAAACCGCCGGTTGAAGAGGCTGTGACGGGGTAAGTTGGTGCGGCCTGATGCCCTCACCCTGACCCTCTCCCACGGGGAGAGGGAACAAACACTAAAAACGGCAACCACAGGTTGCCGTTTTGCTTTTACCTTGTGCGGCCTGATGCCCTCACCCAGGCACTCTCCCTCGGGGAGAGGGAACAAACACTAAAAACGGCAAACAGGGTTACCGTTTTGCTTTTATCTGTCCCAGTAGGCCTCTTCGAGGCTGTCTTCTCTTTCAGGCAGACCGCGCGTTAAGCGTGGGGAGTGCTGGTTCAGCACCTGATAGCTCACGCGGTTGGCATATTTACACACCTGCGCCAGCGAGGAATAGGTCAGCCAGCTGAACTTGTGCTTGCTGGAGTTCGGCACGTTGGTTTTGTGGTAGGCGTTCGCGGTGATGTCGTGCAGCAGTGCGGCCAGCGCGCCGTCGCCCGCACCGTTGGTGTTCATGATCTTCTCCGGCCCGCCCATGTATGGCGCGATATGAGAGTAGATACGCAGCGGATTCACGCAATCTTTGTAGCGCATGCCGCGGCTGAACTCGTACTGGTTGAACTCGGCAATCGCACCGGGCAGCAGCGGGTGCTGGGTTTTGCGCTTGCTCTCTTCTTCCGTGAAGCCCGCCATGTACAGCCCAACCGGGCCGGCGGTGCAGAGCACCAGATCAACCCAGTCCAGCGCTTTGTCAGACGCCAGCAGCGGATCGCTTTCGCCGGTCAACGCTTCGGCCTCTTCTTCGTTCATCGCCAGAATCGAGACGTGCTCTTTCAGGAACGCCTGCCACCACTCCGGGTTATCGGCGATAACAAATTTCGTGCCCAGCGTCAGAACGACAGGCACGTTGTATTTCTTCGCGTACTCAATCGCTTTCATGGTCGCTTCCGGCATCGGCTCGCCCGGCTTACAGCGCACCAGGTAGGAGGTCAGCACCAGCGCCGAGGCGCCCGCGATCACCTCTTCCGGAATACTCTCGGCGCGCAGCTTGTTCATATGACCCGGGCTGATGGCAAAAGTACGCTCGCCGGAATCGCTAATCAGCGTAAAGCAGCGGCCAATAGGCCCGTCGACGCCCTGAAGGTAGTTCAGATCGGTACGGCTGGAGGTGTTGCAGAGATAGCGGTAGGCATAGCCACCGATTTCAATATTGCTGCACATCACGCCGAGCAGCACCGAGCGGTCGTCGGCCAGCACGGAGTAGTTATGCATGGTATTGCCGATGGTGCCACCGGCGAACTGATGGGTAATCAGGTTTTCGCGCACCAGCTCCTGGTACAGCGCTTCGGCAACGTCGTCCTCAATCACCAGCGAGTGACCGGCGCTCAGACCGTAACGGGCGACAAACGCATCATCCACTTTCGCTTCAATGTCCACCAGCGTCTGATCGATACCGACGACCCATGCCGCGCTGGTTTCATTTTCAGGCTGGATTTGCTGCAGGAGCGGATCGCGGGCATCGACGGGGAAGTAGTGTTTGGATTTGCGTTTACCGGGAAATTTCATGGTCTGAACTGTACGAAGAATATGGGCCGGGAATGGTAGCACAAACCCGGCCCGGAGTGCGATCAGCGGCTGTTCGTTACCAGCGAGACCATCATGTCGATATGCTCAGGCGAGTCGTTAAGCGCCGGAATGTACTCGTACTTTTCGCCGCCAGCCTCAAGGAAAAATTCCCGGTTTTGAACCGCGATCTCCTCCAGCGTTTCCAGACAGTCAGCCGAGAAGCCCGGCGACATCACCTGAATGTGCTTCACGCCCTTCTCACCCAGCATTTTGAGGGTTTCATCGGTATAAGGCGTCAGCCACGGCTCGCGGCCGAAACGCGACTGGAAGGTCATCATCACCTTCTCCGGCGGCAGGCCAAGGGCGGAGACCAGCTCGCGCGTGGTATCGCGGCAGCGCTGCGGATAATCATCCCCTTCATTGGCGAAACGCTGCGGGATCCCGTGATAGGAAAGGAGCAGCAGATCCGGCTCGCCGTGCTTTTCAAACGACGCGCGCGCGCTGTTGGCAAGCGCTTTGATGTAGAGATCGTTATCCGCATAGTCGCGAATAAAGGTCACGCCCGGAATGCGGCGGCGGGTCGCCAGAATGCGGGCCAGCTCGTCCCAGACGGCGGCCACCGTCGAGCAGGAGTATTGCGGGTAGAGCGCCAGCACGACGATATGGTCCACGCCCTGCACCAGCAGTGATTCCACCGCGCTTTGCAGGGACGGTTTTCCGTAGCTCATGCCGAGCGCGACGGGCATATCCGGCAGGCGGGCGGCCAGCGCTTTTTCCTGGCGACGGCTGTAAACCATCAGCGGCGAGCCCTCTTCCATCCAGACGGACTGATAGAGTTTGGCGACGCGCGGAGAACGAATCGGCAGAATGACGCCACGCAGCAGCGGCCACCACAGCAGTCTCGGGAAATCCACGACGCGCGTGTCGCTTAAAAATTGTCGCAGGTAGCGTTTTACCGCGTCTGATGTAGGTGCTTCTGGAGTGCCCAGATTGGCAAGCAGGATGCCGGTTTTCGCCTGACTCATTCACGCCTCTTAACCATTTGATAGGTTGTCAATTGTAGCGGAAATGCGTTTAAACGAAACCCATTGCTGTAATAGGTAAGATGAGAATATTTCTCACCCGGGAGCCCGGGTGAGAGGCGCGCGATTAGCCGAGGATTTTTTCCAGCTCTGCACGTACGTCAGCCACGGCTTTGGTGCCGTCAACTTTGGCGTATTTGGTTTTACCCGCCTGCGCTTCTTTGGTGTAGTAGCCGATCAGCGGCGCGGTCATCTGATGGTATTCCACCAGGCGCTTACGCACGGTCTCTTCCTGATCGTCTTTACGGGTGGTCAGCTCTTCGCCGGTCACGTCGTCTTTGCCTTCAACCTTAGGTGGGTTGAATTTGATGTGGTAAACGCGGCCAGAAGCAGCGTGTACGCGACGGCCAACGATACGGTCAACGATCAGCTCGTCCGGCACGTCGAACTCCAGAACGTAGTCCACGTTGATGCCCGCTTCTTTCATGGCGTCAGCCTGAGGAATGGTGCGCGGGAAGCCGTCCAGCAGGAAACCGTTACGGCAATCTTCCTGAGCAATGCGCTCTTTGACCAGAGCAATAACCAGCTCGTCGGTCACCAGCTTGCCTGCGTCCATGATGTCTTTCGCTTGTTTACCCAGCTCGGAGCCAGATTTTACAGCGGCGCGCAGCATGTCACCGGTGGAGATTTGCGGAATACCGTATTTCTCCATGATGAACTGAGCCTGAGTTCCTTTACCCGCGCCCGGAGCGCCAAGCAGAATAATACGCATTGCGAAAATCCCCTCAAAAGTCGTTTCAATTTTTCAAAAGCGCTAAACAATACCACCAGAACGGGCATCGCTCAAGGAAGGCGGGAAGGCTGAAACGGTTAACGAGGGGAGATTATTTGGGTTAGTGTGGTCTGGTGCTTTCACCCCGGCCCTCTCCCACGGGAGAGGGAGAAGGCCAGGGGAGGCGTGCTCAATTACGCCAGCAGCAGCGCATTCACACGTTTAATGAACAGGTTAGGATCTTCCAGCGTGCCGCGCTCGGCCAGCAGGGACTGATCCAGCAGCAGTTCAACCCACTCGGCAAAGCGGGCGTCGTCCTGGGTATCCGCCGCGCGTTTCACCAGAGGATGATCCGGATTAAGCTCAAAGATATATTTCACTTCCGGTACCGCCTGGCCCGCCGCAGCGAACAGCTTCGCCATCTGAGTACTCATTTCGTCGGCATCGGTGGTGACAATCGCCGGAGTGTCGGTCAGACGGTGCGTGAAGCGCACCTCTTTCACGCGCTCGCCCAGCAGGGTTTTCACGCGCTCAACGAACGGCTCCAGCGCCTTCTCGGCTTCTTTCGCGCTTTCGTCCACTTCATCCGCCAGCTTGTCGATGGATTCGTCGGCTTTGGCTACGGACTGGAACGCCTTACCGTCGAACTCGGTCAGGTAGTTCATCATCCACTCGTCGATGCGGTCAGAAAGCAGCAGCACTTCGATGCCTTTCTTACGCAGCAGCTCCAGGTGCGGGCTGCTCTTCGCCGCCGCGTAGCTGTCGGCGGTGATGTAGTAGATCTTCTCCTGCCCTTCTTTCATGCGGGAGACGTACTCTTCCAGCGACACGGTCTGCGCGGAGGAGTCGGTGTGCGTAGAGGCGAAGCGCAGCAGTTTGGCGATGGTTTCAACGTTCGCGGTGTCTTCTGCCGGGCCTTCTTTCAGCACCAGGCCGAACTGTTTCCAGAAGGTCTGATATTTTTCAGCATCGTCTTTCGCCAGTTTTTCCAGCATCTGCAGCGCACGTTTGGTCAGGGCGTTGCGCAGGTTACGGGTGACGGTGCTGTCCTGCAGAATTTCACGCGAAACGTTCAGCGGCAGATCGTTGGAATCTATCAGACCGCGCACAAAGCGCAGGTAGTTCGGCATGAACTGCTCGGCGTCGTCCATGATGAACACGCGCTGCACGTACAGCTTCAGGCCGTGCTTGTGATCGCGGTTCCACATGTCCCACGGTGCCTGTGCCGGAATGTACAGCAGGCTGGTGTACTCCTGCTTACCTTCCACGCGGTTGTGGCTCCAGGTCAGCGGGTCGGTAAAGTCGTGGGCGATGTGCTTGTAGAATTCGTTGTACTCGTCGTCTTTAATCTCAGACTTGTTGCGCGTCCACAGCGCCTGCGCCTTGTTGATTTTCTCCCAGGAAACCACGGTTTCACCGTCTTTCTCTTCCTGTTTTTCAATCTCAACCGGCAGCGCGATGTGATCGGAGTATTTGCTGATGATGGAGCGCACGCGCCAGTCATTCAGGAAATCGTCTTCCCCTTCGCGCAGGTGCAGGGTGATTTCGGTCCCGCGATCCGCTTTGGTGATGTCATCAACGGTGTACTCGCCTTCCCCTTTGGATTCCCACAGCACGCCGTTCTCGGCGCTGTCGCCTGCCGCACGGGTGCGCACGGTAACTTTGTCGGCCACGATAAACGCCGAATAGAAACCGACGCCGAACTGGCCAATGAGCTGGCTGTCTTTCGCCTGGTCAGAGCCCATGGACTCGAGGAACGCTTTGGTGCCGGATTTGGCGATGGTGCCGAGGTGGTCGATCACCTCGTCGCGGTTCATCCCGATGCCGTTATCGGCGATGGTCAGGGTGCGGTTCTCTTTATTGAACGAGACGCGCACGCGCAGCTCGCCGTCGCCTTCGTACAGGTCCGGGTTAGACAGCGCGCGGAAGCGCAGCTTGTCCGCCGCGTCCGAGGCGTTGGAAATCAGCTCACGCAGGAAAATTTCTTTGTTGGAATACAGGGAATGGATCATCAGGTGCAGAAGCTGTTTTACTTCTGACTGGAAACCACGGGTTTCTTGTCCTTTCATCTATGTCGACCTCAACAATGCCATTTAATGGGGTTTTAAAACGTTGAGTGAGAGATGGGGATAAGGGGGGGAATTTTCAAGCGGAGGCCGCGCGCGCAGCCTCCGTTTGGTCAGAAAATAATCTTGTGTCGCCCGGCCAGAGAGTGCGACAGCGTGGTGCCGTCGACCATTTCCAGCTCGCCGCCCACCGGCACGCCGTGGGCGATGCGACTGGCGTCAACGCCGTACTGCGAGCACAGTTCGGCGATGTAGTTGGCGGTTGCCTCCCCTTCCACCGTTGGGTTGGTGGCGAGGATCACCTCTTTGATGGTTTCGGACTCAAGACGCTGTTCAAGGCGGTCAAGACCGATATCATCCGGGCCAATACCGTCCAGCGGGGAAAGATGCCCCATCAGCACGAAGTAGCGGCCGGAAAACTGCCCGGTTTGTTCGATGGCGTAGATGTCCGCCGGACTCTCCACCACGCAAATCTGACCGTTTTCCTGACGACGCGGGTTCGTACAGATGTTACACACCTCCTGCTCGGTAAAAGTGCGGCAATCCGCACAGTGACCAATTTCTGACATGGCGCGGGTTAAAGCCTGCGCCAGGCGCATCCCGCCGCTGCGGTCGCGCTGCAATAGCGTAAACGCCATGCGCTGCGCCGACTTCGGGCCAACGCCCGGCAGGCAGCGCAGTGCTTCCATTAACTGCGTGAGCAGCGGACTGGTTTGCATCAGAATGGCATCTTGAAGCCAGGCGGCAGCTGCATACCGCTGGAAACAGAGGCCATTTTCTCTTTCTGAGTTTCGTCGATACGGCGAGCGGCATCGTTAAACGCGGCTGCAACCAGATCTTCCAGCATCTCTTTGTCGTCTTCGAGCAGGCTCGGGTCGATTTCCACGCGACGGCAGTTGTGCGCACCGTTGATGGTCACTTTGACCAGACCGGCGCCGGACTCACCCGTGACTTCCAGCTGAGCGATCTCTTCCTGCATCTTCTGCATTTTTTCCTGCATCTGCTGAGCCTGCTTCATCAGGCCACCCAGACCGCCTTTTCCACCAAACATAGGCTTCTCTCTTTTTCACGTTTAAGGATTACAACCGTAAGTCAGACTCACGATCAAATGGGGCGAATACTCTCTTCATCCAGATCGGCGTCGAAGAACCGGCGCAGGGTCTGAATGTTGTTATCCGCAATAATCGCCTCGCGCGCCTGCGCGAGCTTTTCTTCATAAATGGCCTGGCGCCACTCGAGCGGCGTTTTCACTGCCGGATTATCATCTTCAATGATAGTCAATTCAACCGGTGCGCCCTGTAATGCGGTGAGCGCCTCCGCCAGCGCCTTTTGCGCGCCAGGGGAATTGAGGTGCCGCTGACCCGGACGCAGGTGCAAACGCACCTGATTGCCGTCCTGCTCTTTCCAGGCATTCAGCGCGACCTGCTCGACCAGCTTCGGCAGCTGGAGTTTGCTGACCTCGGCGGCCCAGGCGTCGCGCGCAATGGACTCTTCGGCAAGCTTCGCGGAAAGCTCCGGCGTTTTCTCATGCTCCAGCGCCTTTTTCAGCGCTTTCGGCGTGGCGACCTCTTCCTTCACCGTTTCAGTGATGGTGGTTGCCTTCCAGCGGTAAGCCTCTTCTTTCACCGGGGCTTTCTGCTCGAGCGCGGACGGTGCAGGACGCGACTGTACGCGCTCCGTTACCGAGGCCAGACGTTCAAGCGCGGCGTTGTTCACCGGCCGCGCTCTTCCTGGCGCTGCCGGTTCACTCTTTTTTGGTTTGGTTACTCCCTGCGCACGCTGCAGCTGGCTGCGTGCGGCAAGCACCGAACTGGTGGCATCCGACAGCGGAACGTTCTGCTGTGGCGGCGGTGTCGGCTGCGGCGGCACCTGCTGCGGCGACATCACCGCCGTAGGGGCGACCGGCGCGAAAGACTGCCGCGGCGCTTCCGGCTCCGGCAATGGCATGCGCGGATGGAACGCCAGCGCGCGCAGCAGCGTCATTTCAACGCCCATCCGTGGATCCGGCGCGAAAGGTAGCTCTTTCCGACCAATCAGCAGCGTCTGGTAATACAGCTGCACATCGGCAGGCGGCACGGTGCGGGCAAGCTCACGCATCCGCTGTTCAATAGCGGCCATATCCGCACCGATGGCGGACGGAGAAAGCTGCAGCATCGCCACGCGGTGCAGCAGGCTGAGCATCTCAACCAGCAGCCCTTCCCATTCGATACCCCGGGCAGCGGCCGCGTTCACCTGCGACATCACGCGTTCGCCGTTGGCGGCGATCATCGCTTCGATAAGCGACAGCGCCTGATCGTCATCCAGCGTGCCGAGCATGGTGCTGACCGCCTCGGTGGAGAGCTTGCCGTCACCGCTGGCAATCGCCTGGTCGGTCAGGCTGAGCGCATCACGCAGGCTGCCGTCCGCCGCGCGGGCCAGCAGCTGCAGGGCGCGCGGTTCGTGGACAATTTTCTCTTCATCAAGAATGTGCTCAAGCTGCGCGCGGATCTGCTCAACGTCCAGCGCCTTCAGGTGGAACTGCAGGCAGCGCGACAGGATGGTGACAGGCAGCTTTTGCGGATCGGTGGTCGCCAGCAGGAACTTCACGTGCGCGGGCGGCTCTTCCAGCGTTTTCAGCAGGGCGTTAAAGCTGTGGCGCGACAGCATGTGCACTTCATCGATCAGGTAGACCTTGAAGCGGCCGCGCGCCGGGGCGTACTGCACGTTATCGAGCAGATCGCGGGTATCTTCCACTTTGGTGCGCGAGGCGGCGTCGATCTCGATCAGATCGACAAAACGCCCCTGCTCGATCTCGCGGCAGTTATCACATACGCCGCACGGCGTGGCGGTGATCCCGGTTTCGCAGTTGAGACCTTTTGCCAGCAAACGGGCAATAGAGGTCTTACCGACGCCGCGGGTGCCGGAGAAAAGATAGGCGTGATGGATGCGACCTAGCGACAAGCCGTTCGCCAGGGCCGTCAGCACATGTTCCTGACCGACAACGTCAGCAAAGGTTTGTGGTCGCCATTTACGGGCTAACACCTGATAACTCATGGGCAGGCTCTGCAACGCTGGAAGGTGAATTTATGGAGGGGAATGCTATCACAACCTCACCCATTGAGCGAGGTTGTGAAAACCGGGATTAATGACCCGGGAAAGGCACCAGGCTGTAGCTGGTGATACCCTGTTTTTCCAGGCGCTGTTCACCGCCGAGATCGAACAGGTTGATGATGAATGCCGCGTCGGTCACTTCCCCACCCAGACGGCGGATCAGCTTCACGGTCGCTTCAATGGTGCCGCCGGTCGCCAGCAGATCGTCGACCACCAGCACCTTGTCGCCAGGCTTGATCGCATCAACGTGGATCTCCAGCTGATCGGTGCCGTACTCCAGTTCATAGCTCTCAGCAATGGTTTCACGCGGCAGTTTGCGCGGCTTACGCACCGGCACAAAACCCACGCCCATCGCCAGCGCAACCGGTGCGCCAAACAGGAAGCCACGGGCTTCGGTACCTACTACTTTGGTGATCCCGGCGTTTTTATAACGCTCGACCAGCAGTTCAATGCTGAGCGCGTACGCTTTCGGGTCTTCCAGCAAGCTGGTGACATCACGGAAAAGAATGCCAGGCTTTGGATAGTCCTGGATGCTTTTGATGCTGTTTTTCAGATATTCAAGCTGCTGTGCAGTTGCGGTCATCGGTTTTGCCTAAATGAAACAGTGTTACTCACAGCGCGCAACGAGTCGGCCAAGGCAACAATTGTTTAACCTTTGACCAGGCGCACCTGTGCTCGAAAACGGTCGAATTTACTGGCTGTGCGCAATAATTGCAACAGTCATGATAAGGCTTCAGTGCTTTTGTTGCTTTTCATCAACCACGGGGATCCGCCACATGAAGATAAGCAGGCAGGAGAGGATCGCCAGCAGAAGAATACGTACCCACATCATTTTCACCAGCCATAGTGAAATAGCGAAGGTAATGAGGATCACCGCGATCGCGCGCGGCTTCGCGCCGGGCGGCATGGCCCGGTGTTTTTGCCAGTGCCGCAGATAGCCGCCAAACCACGAGCGATAGAGCAGCCAGTGGTGAAAACGCGGCGACGAGCGGGCGAAGCACCAGGCCGCCAGCAGGATAAACGGCGTGGTCGGCAGCAAGGGTAAAAACACGCCCAGCGTGCCAAGCACTACCGCGAGCCAGCCAATGATGATTAAAATAGTACGCTTCATAATGCGAATCGTTATCAAACTGAACGGCTACTTTACCACTGGAGAGCGCCTTGAAAACAGCACTGCTTCTTGAGAGGCTGCAAAATCAGCTCATTGCTCTGCGGGAGCAGGCTACACCGCTGATGGGCCACGCCACGCTGAAACCGCGCTTTGACCGGCAGCTTTTTCGTACCCGCAGCACCGTCATTCAGGATTATCTGGCAGAAACGCAGACCAACCTCGACGAGCTTCGCCATGCGGTTGAGAGTGAACAGCAGGAACAGGTGGCGTGGCTTGCGGAGCATCTCACAGAGCAGATCACCGCTCTGCATCGCGAAATCGCCGCCTGGCCGCTGCGCGCCTGGGACAGCGCCTCGCCGGGGCTCGGTAAATGGCAGCGCAAGCGGCTGGAGAATCAGGAGTTTGAGCGCCGGCTGTTTGAGATGAAGCGCGAGCGCGAGACGCGGCTGAACAACAGCGAAACGCTGGAAGAGCAGCAGCTATTGATGCGCGAGATTAGCGCGCTGGAAGGACGCATCGTCCGCTGCCGTCAGGCGCTGGATGAGATTGAGCGCGTCATTGAACGTTTGACCCGTTAACAGGAGCCACACCCATGTCGCTGGAAAATGCACCCGATGAGGTCAAGCTGGCCGTCGATTTGATTATGCTGCTGGAGAATCATGAGATCCCCGCCGAAACGGTGCTTAAGGCGCTGGAGATTGTACGGCGGGATTTTGAAGCAAAGGTGAAGGCCTGTTGCCCTCACCCTAACCCTCTCCCACAGGGAGAGGGGAAATAATAGATTACACCGGAGTCGGATCGTCACCCTTAATGTCGCGCTTCACTTCCGTATGCTCATCACCCTTCTCGTTGCGCAGGTGAACCTCAAGCTGGTTGAAGGCGATATTAATATCGTTTTCACGACACAGACGATCGATAGAGCGGTTAAGTTCATCCACCGTATAGCTGCGGTCGCGCAGCTCGCGCACGTACAAACGCAGCTCGTGATCCAGCGTGCTCGGCCCAAAGGTGGTGAAGAAGACCGCCGGAGCCGGATCGTGCATCACTTTCGGATGTTCTGACGCCGCCTTGAGCAGCACCTCTTTCACCTTCTCCAGATCCGATCCATAGGCTACGCCCAGGCGGATCACCACGCGCGTCACCGTATCGGAGAGCGACCAGTTGATCAGGCGCTCGGTCACGAACGCTTTGTTCGGGATGATCACCTCTTTGCGATCGAAGTCGGTGATGGTGGTGGCGCGAATACGGATCTTGCTGACCGTTCCCGAGAACGTGCCGATGGTGACGGTATCGCCGATTCGTACCGGACGTTCGAACAGGATGATCAGGCCGGACACGAAGTTACCGAAGATCTCCTGCAGGCCAAAACCAAGACCGACCGAGAGGGCCGCCGCCAGCCACTGCAGTTTATCCCACGAGACGCCAAGCGAGCCAAAGACCGTCATCGCCCCGACAATAATGATCACGTAGTTGAGGATCGTGGTAATGGCGTAGGACGCCCCCTGGCGAAGATTCAGACGTGACAGGAGCAGAACTTCAAGCAGGCCTGGCAGGTTGCGAATCAGCGCCCAGGCCACCACCGACGACACCAGCGCAAACAGCAGGCTGCCCATGGTAACGCTTTTCATGACCGCAGCGCCCGCTTCGGTACCGTTGTATTGCCAGAGGGTAATACTGTCGAGATAGGCGAAAACGGTAATAAGATCGGACCAGATAGCCCAGAACATCACCGCAAACAGGGCGATCATCACCAGCATGGTGATACGCAGCGTCTGCTGGTTAACCTGCTCCAGCGCGATGGTCGGCTCTTCCTGCGGCTCCGCGCCTTCGGCCCCTTCTTTCACCTGATGCTGACGACGCGCGATAGCACGGCGATAGGCGATACGGCGAGCCGCCACGCTCAGGCCGCGCAGCACGGTCTGATAGAGCAGGTTCCAGACGATCACCAGATAGACCGTTTCAATCCAGCGCCCGGACAGGCGCAGCGTGGTATAGAAGTAGCCCGTTGCCGTCAGCACCATCAGCGCCAGCGGAATGATCGCCAGCACCGTTACGGTGGCCAGGCGAATATTGTGGGACTCTTTATCACGCCAGCTGTCGCGGCACATCGGCCACATCAGGATCGCAATCAGCAGCAGGTTCAGCAGGATGACCAGCTGGCCCAGCACGTCATCCATCAGGTGCAGCGGAGAAAGCTCAGAGACAACCGACCAGAAGTGCAGCGGCAGGAGCGCCAGGCTAATGCGCACAATCTGACGACGCCAGTGGCTGGTCAGCTGCGCTGGCATGTTGAAATGACGCACCGCCACGCCGTCTTTTTCCAGCACCTTCCAGCACACGCCAAACACCAGCCAGAACAGCGCCAGCTTTTTACTGAACGCCCACAGCAGATCGCTGACGTTGAGCTGCATGGTGAGCAGAATCAGGCCCACGGCCAGAATAATCAGACACACCGGCAGGGCGCGGATGAGATCGATGAGAATCGCTTTTGGCGTATGGAGCTGGCTATCGTTGCGCAGTTGCCCCACTTCGGAGGCCAGCTTCGCCTGGTATTTTTTCAGCCAGCCCAGACGCCAGCGGATCAGACCGGCAATCAGCAGCAGCGGTAAACCGGCCAGGAAAGCAATCATGACCGCAGGCCAGGCTTTCTCCCAGTTTACGGTGATCTTCATGCTCTTAATCTGCGTTTTCAGCGTCTCCGGGAAGGATTTGACCCAGTCCCAGTCCATCGGCTTGTTGCTGTTTACCCAGAAAATCTGCTGGGTCAGGATCTCCTGCAGACTTTTCGAGACGCTCACCAGCTGCTGCTGGTTGATTTGCAGGTTAATGGCCATCATCAGCTGGTTGCCCAGCTGTTTGTTGAGCTGGTCCAGCAGCTCGCGACGCATATCGACGACCTGGAGCAGCGCGTCGTGCACTTCCGGGTTCACGTCGCTGGAATGCCCCTCTTCAATTTTGGCGACAAAGGCATCGCTCTGGAAAAGGGCATCGCGCTGCTGGTTAACGTCAAACTGTTCCAGACGTAAATCCGCAATGCGGTTGGTCATGTCTTCCAGCTCATCGGCGGACGGGAGGGTCTGCTGCTGCTGGTAGAGAATACGCGACAGCAGGAGGCTGCCCTTCAGGACCGCAATCTGCTCTTTGATGTTGCGCTCAGCCTGCAGCGCGCGATCCAGCCAGTTCTTCACTTTGATATTTTGCTGAACCAGCGAGTTGCCGTTTTCCGTCGCCAGTATCAGGCGCTGGCTAAGCTGGTGGTTGGCCTCGAGCTCCTGTTTCACCAGCGGATTCGCCTGAATGCGGGCGGTTTCGTCAGGCGATACGGCCTCCTGGGCGGTTTTTTCCGTCAGGGTCAGGCGTTTGCTGTTTACCGCCTCCTGCAACAGCTGAAGCTGGTGTTCCAGGCGATTAATGTTCGCGGTGACGTAATCACGCTGTTTCTGAAGCGTGTCCTGCAGCACCGTATTCCCTTCCAGGCTTTTACGCTGCTGTTCGATCTGCGCATTGAGCAAGGTCTGCTGAACCAGCAGCAGGGTTTGCTGCGTCGGGCGCAGCGTACCTTCGCCTACCGTCGTGCCGTTCAGACGGTTGCGGATCTGCTGCAGCTGCTGAGACGCGGCGTACATCGCGTTTTGCACGCGCTCGGGCTGGGTCTGCAGAGAGACAAGCTGGCTGTTATACGTTGCAAGATCCGACTGCGCGGTTTGCAGGTCGTCGAGCAGTTGTGCGACGCGGGACTCCAGCTGACGTAAGGAGAGCGTCGAGAGCGTCTTACGCGTCTCGTCGTCGTTATCCACATCGCTGAGAGCATTCAGCGCTTCGGTGGCCTTACGCATATTTTCAGGGGCCTGCGCCACCTTCTGGCGAAGCTGGACGGTTTCCGCTTTGATGCGTTCAATTTTATCCAGCGTTTCCAGCGTTTCCGTCAGATCCTGCTGGACGAGTTTCTCCTGAGGGGAGAGATCTTTTTGTTTGTTCAGCGTGTCGAGCTGCGACTGAACATCGCCGCGCGAGGGAATATCGTTGCTGTTATCGGCGCGGGCCCAGGTCAGCGGCGCCGTAGCGAAGAAAAACAGCATCGCAAAGAGCAATGCAAAAACAGGATGTTGCGAGCGATTGATGGGCAGCATAGTTGTGAATGATGTCAGAAGATGACCGAAAATAGTCCGGCGTGAAGAATATCACGCTCGCTGAAAGCAGAATAGCGCGAACGTTATCCTCTGAGATAAATCCTGGAAAGGGATCAGGCCGTTAGCGAAGGCGCGTCGCTGCGCAGCGTGGGGCAGAGCTGTAGCATTTCCAGTAAAATCGCCACGTAGCTGCGGGCTTCCTCTTTGAGATCAAAGGATTGCGGCGCGAAAAGCCAGTTTTCCATCAGACCTGAAATGTAGCTGCGCATCAGGATTGCCGCCCGTCGGGTCAAGAGATTGGCCGGTAACAGTTTTGCCTGCATACAGAGGTTAAGATTCTGTTCAATACGATCATAGCTCTCCAGGCTAAGGCTGCGTTGCGCCTGCTGCACCACCGCCATCTCGCCCACAAACTCGCATTTATGAAAAATAATCTCCATCATTAATCTGCGACGTTCTTCAACTACCGTTGCTTCAAGGATATATACTAATATTTCTCTCAATACTGAGAGTGGATCGTCAGGGAATTTTGCCCGATACTCACTCTCGAGATCGCTAATGCTGGACTCTGAAAGCTCCCAGATTTCACTGAACAGATCTGACTTATCTTTAAAATGCCAGTAAATCGCTCCTCGCGTCACACCGGCAGCCTGAGCAATCTGCGCCAGCGAGGTGGATGAAACACCCTGCTGCGAGAACAAACGTATTGCCACATCCAGAATGTGTTGTCGGGTTTCCAGCGCTTGTTGTTTAGTTTTTCGTGCCATAGGTGGGTGAATTTACAGGAGTCAGATTTACATACATTTGTGAATGTATGTACCATAGCATGACGATAATATAAACGCAGCAATGGGTTTTTAGACTCAGGACCCTTGATCAATTTGAAATCGGACACTCGAGGTTTACATATGAACAAAAACAGAGGGTTAACGCCTCTGGCGGTCGTTCTGATGCTCTCAGGCAGCTTAGCGCTAACAGGATGTGACGACAAACCAGCTCAACAAGGAGCTCAGCAGGCGCCAGAAGTAGGCGTCGTGACGCTCAAATCTGAACCTCTACAAATCACCACCGAATTACCAGGCCGTACCAATGCTTACCGCATTGCGGAAGTGCGTCCTCAGGTTAGCGGCATTATCCTGAAGCGTAACTTCACCGAAGGCGGTGATGTGAAGGCCGGTGAGTCTCTGTATCAGATTGATCCAGCAACCTATCAGGCCTCTTATGAAAGTGCGAAAGGCGACCTGGCGAAAGCACAAGCCGCGGCCAAAATTGCTCAGCTGACGTTGAACCGTTACCAAAAGCTGCTCGGTACTAAGTACATCAGCCAACAGGATTACGATACTGCCCTGGCGGATGCACAGCAGGCTAACGCCGCCGTGGTGGCAGCCAAAGCGGCCGTCGAAACCGCGCGCATTAACCTGGCCTATACCAAAGTGACCTCCCCTATTAGTGGTCGTATTGGTAAATCTTCCGTCACGGAAGGGGCACTGGTGCAAAACGGGCAAACTACTGCGCTGGCAACCGTGCAGCAGCTCGATCCGATCTACGTTGACGTGACGCAGTCCAGCAACGATTTCCTGCGCCTGAAACAGGAGCTGGCAAACGGCACTCTGAAACAGGAAAACGGCAAAGCCAAAGTGGAGCTGATTACCAACGACGGTATTAAGTTCCCGCAGGAAGGGACCCTGGAATTCTCTGACGTGACGGTCGACCAGACTACCGGTTCCATCACCTTACGTGCGATTTTCCCGAACCCTGACAAAAATCTGCTGCCAGGTATGTTCGTTCGCGCGCGTCTGGAAGAAGGAACGAATCCAACCGCACTTCTGGTTCCACAGCAGGGTGTCACCCGTACGCCACGCGGCGATGCGAGCGCGCTGGTTGTTGGGGCTGACGACAAAGTCGAAACGCGCAATATCACCGCCACCCAGGCGATTGGCGATAAATGGCTGGTGACGGAAGGTCTGAAAGATGGCGATCGCGTGATTGTTACTGGTTTGCAAAAAGTTCGTCCTGGCGCGCAGGTTAAAGCACAGGAAGTGAAATCTGACGATAAACAACAAGCTTCGGCCGCTGGCCAGTCAGAACAAACCAAGTCTTAACTTAAACAGGAGCCGTTAAGACATGCCTAATTTCTTTATCGATCGCCCCATATTTGCGTGGGTGATCGCCATTATCATCATGCTGGCCGGGGGACTTGCGATCCTGAAGCTGCCTGTCGCGCAATATCCAACGATTGCGCCACCGGCGGTGACAATTTCCGCAACCTACCCGGGAGCTGATGCGAAAACGGTGCAGGACACCGTTACCCAGGTTATCGAACAGAACATGAACGGTATCGATAACCTGATGTACATGTCCTCAAACAGTGACTCCACCGGTACGGTTCAGATCACCCTGACCTTCCAGTCAGGTACGGATGCTGACATTGCGCAGGTTCAGGTGCAGAACAAACTGCAGTTGGCGATGCCTTTACTGCCGCAGGAAGTACAACAGCAGGGTGTGAGCGTCGAGAAATCGTCCAGTAGCTTCCTGATGGTTGTCGGCGTTATCAACACCAACGGCACCATGACGCAGGAGGATATTTCCGACTACGTGGGCGCCAACATGAAGGACGCCATCAGCCGTACTTCCGGTGTGGGTGACGTGCAGCTGTTCGGTTCCCAGTACGCGATGCGTATCTGGATGGATCCGAACAAGCTGAACAACTTCCAGCTGACCCCGGTTGACGTGATCAGCGCGATTAAAGCGCAGAACGCCCAGGTGGCGGCCGGTCAGTTAGGCGGTACACCGCCGGTGAAAGGCCAGCAGCTTAACGCCTCGATCATCGCGCAGACCCGTCTGACCTCAGCCGATGAGTTCAGCAAAATTCTGCTGAAAGTGAATCAGGACGGTTCGCAGGTTCGCCTGCGCGACGTGGCGAAAGTTGAGCTGGGCGGTGAGAACTACGACATCATCGCGAAGTACAACGGCAAGCCGGCTTCCGGTCTGGGTATCAAACTGGCGACAGGCGCTAACGCCCTGGACACCGCCACGGCGATCCGCGCAGAGCTGAAGAGAATGGAACCGTTCTTCCCGTCAGGTCTGAAAATCGTTTACCCGTACGACACCACGCCGTTCGTCAAAATCTCGATTCATGAAGTGGTTAAGACGCTGATCGAAGCCATCATCCTGGTATTCCTGGTGATGTACCTGTTCCTGCAAAACTTCCGCGCGACGCTTATCCCAACGATTGCCGTGCCGGTTGTTCTGCTCGGGACCTTTGCGATCCTGTCGATATTTGGCTACTCGATAAACACCCTGACGATGTTCGGGATGGTGCTCGCCATCGGCCTGCTGGTGGATGACGCCATCGTCGTGGTCGAGAACGTCGAGCGTGTGATGGCAGAGGAAGGTCTGCCGCCGAAGGAAGCTACCCGTAAATCCATGGGTCAGATCCAGGGCGCGCTGGTCGGTATCGCGATGGTGCTGTCTGCGGTATTTATCCCGATGGCCTTCTTCGGAGGCTCTACCGGTGCGATTTACCGTCAGTTCTCCATTACCATCGTTTCCGCGATGGCCCTGTCGGTACTGGTGGCGTTGATCCTGACGCCAGCCCTGTGTGCCACCATGCTGAAGCCGATTCAGAAAGGCGGTCACGGCGAGCATAAAGGCTTCTTCGGCTGGTTTAACCGCATGTTTGACAAGAGCACGCACCACTACACCGACAGCGTGGGCAACATCCTGCGCAGCACCGGTCGTTACCTGCTGCTCTATATCATCATCGTGGTGGGCATGGCCTACCTGTTTGTTCGTCTGCCAAGCTCCTTCCTGCCGGACGAAGATCAGGGCGTGTTCCTGAGTATGGCTCAGCTTCCGGCGGGTGCGTCGCAAGAGCGTACCCAGAAAGTGCTGGATGAGATGACCGATTACTACCTCACCAAAGAGAAAGCCAACGTTGAATCCGTGTTTGCGGTTAACGGCTTTGGCTTTGCGGGTCGCGGTCAGAACACCGGTATTGCCTTCGTCTCTCTGAAGGACTGGTCTGAACGTCCGGGCAAAGAGAACAAGGTTGAAGCCATCACCGGCCGTGCAATGGGCACCTTCTCGCAGATTAAAGATGCGATGGTATTCGCCTTTAACCTGCCAGCGATTGTTGAACTGGGTACCGCAACCGGCTTCGACTTCCAGCTGATCGACCAGGGCGGTCTGGGTCACGAAAAACTGACGCAGGCGCGTAACCAGCTGTTTGGTGAAGTCGCTAAACACCCTGACCTGCTGGTCGGCGTGCGTCCAAACGGCCTGGAAGATACGCCACAGTACAAAATCGATATCGATCAGGAGAAAGCCCAGGCGCTGGGCGTATCCATCAGTGATATCAATACCACGCTGGGCGCAGCCTGGGGCGGTAGCTACGTTAACGACTTCATCGACCGCGGTCGTGTGAAGAAAGTGTACGTGATGTCAGAGGCGCAGTACCGTATGCTGCCGAACGATATTAACAACTGGTACGTTCGCGGCAGCAATGGTCAGATGGTACCGTTCTCGGCGTTCTCAACCTCACGCTGGGAATACGGTTCGCCGCGTCTGGAACGCTATAACGGTCTGCCATCAATGGAGATCCTGGGTCAGGCAGCGCCGGGCCGAAGCACCGGGGAAGCCATGAACCTTATGGAAGAACTGGCAAGCAAGCTGCCTGCGGGTATCGGCTACGACTGGACCGGTATGTCCTATCAGGAACGTCTGTCCGGTAACCAGGCTCCTGCCCTGTACGCCATTTCACTGATAGTGGTCTTCCTGTGTCTGGCGGCACTGTACGAGAGCTGGTCGATTCCGTTCTCCGTTATGCTGGTGGTTCCACTCGGGGTTATCGGTGCGCTGCTGGCGGCAACGTTCCGCGGACTGACCAACGACGTGTACTTCCAGGTAGGCCTGCTGACAACCATTGGCTTGTCGGCGAAGAACGCGATACTTATCGTTGAATTCGCCAAAGATCTGATGGAGAAAGAAGGCAAAGGCCTTATTGAGGCGACGCTTGAGGCGGTTCGTATGCGTCTGCGCCCAATCCTGATGACGTCGCTGGCGTTTATCCTCGGCGTACTGCCGCTGGTTATCAGCTCCGGTGCGGGTTCCGGCGCGCAGAATGCGGTAGGTACAGGCGTTATGGGTGGGATGATCACCGCGACCGTACTGGCTATCTTCTTCGTACCGGTGTTCTTCGTGGTGGTTCGCCGCCGCTTCAGCCGTAAAAATGAAGATATTGAGCACAGTCATTCGGTAGAACCTCACTGATACCGGTTCCACATGATAAAAAGGCCGCATTAGCGGCCTTTTTCATTTTCAGAAAAAATCATAAATTACGCTTATTGTGGCTCTATTTATTTTCTGCCATCTTAAATAGACATATCATAATTAACTGATACCTTAATCGGTGAATTCAGGATTTTTTTAATTTCATTTCCCCGCTTAAGGTATTAGGAATATTCCTAATAAGAAGTTCTTACAAAGATAAGTCTGAATCTGAACTTTTCTCATCATTTTTGCTAAGCCGATGAAACGTAAGGAAGCGATAAAACCCCGTCGTTAATTTGGATAAAAACGTTGAGTCCAGGGTGACCATTTGCGTACACGCTCCCAGCCTGCGGATTTTATTTGTAATTTTTCGTAATAGCGCGGTGAAATCCAGGAAGGAGTGGCTTATAGTTAGGTTATCAGGAACACAGCACTCATGTAGCTAAGTCAGTTGTATCCATCCCGACAATGATGTTCGGTGAGTAAGAAATCACTCAGAAGGGGATGCGCTATGGACGAGTACTCGCCAAAAAGGCATGATATCGCGCAGTTGAAATTTCTCTGCGAATCCTTGTACCATGACTGCCTTGCCAATCTTGATGAAAGCAACCATGGCTGGGTAAACGACCCAACGTCTGCCATCAATTTACAGTTGAATGAGCTGATAGAGCATATCGCAACCTTCGCACTTAATTATAAAATTAAGTACAATGAAGATAATAAGCTCATTGAGCAAATTGATGAATACCTGGACGACACCTTTATGTTGTTCAGCAGTTACGGCATTAACGCTCAGGATTTGCAAAAATGGCGTAAATCGGGAAATCGGCTATTCCGCTGTTTCGTCAACGTGAGCAGAGCTAACCCGGTGAGTCTTTCCTGTTAAAATTATTACAATTACTAAGGTGAATTTATGTCTGATAAACCACTCACAAAAATCGATTATTTGATGCGCTTACGACGTTGTCAGTCAATTGACACGCTCGAGCGCGTCATTGAAAAGAATAAATACGAGCTTTCTGATAATGAACTGGCGGTATTTTATTCAGCCGCTGACCATCGTCTTGCTGAACTGACAATGAATAAACTGTATGACAAAATCCCTACTTCTGTGTGGAAATTTGTCCGTTAATCTTTGAAGGGTGTCTGTAGAGTTCTACGCCTCGTTCTGAGTATTTACCTGTCCCGTTATGCTCCCTGTGCGTAAGCCAGGTCTCCGTATAAAACGTGTTCATCAGCAGCAATGTTGTGACGACAGTCACAACGGCTTTTCGGGAACGTTCCCCTTCTGGCCTGTTCCGATTACCCTGCGGTAATAACATCCAGAGAGGTTTCCAATGAGCTTAGAAAAACAGAAAATGATTGCCGGTGAACATTACCGCCCCGGCGATGAGACGTTACGGGCTGACCGACTGCGGGCCCGCCATCTGGTTTACCGCTATAACCACACCGCGCCTGATGAAAAAACAGAACGACAGAACATTCTGGCGGAACTTCTGGGACAAAGCGCAGGAGCTTATATTGAGCCGAGCTTCCGCTGCGACTACGGATATAACATTTATCTGGGCAAAAACTTTTATGCAAACTTCGACTGCGTGATGCTGGATGTCTGCCCTGTTCATATTGGCGATAACTGCATGCTCGCGCCGGGTGTTCATATTTATACGGCTACCCATCCCCTGAACGCGGAAGAACGAAACAGCGGCGTGGAGTTTGGAAAACCTGTCAATATTGGCAATAACGTCTGGATTGGTGGCCGGGCGGTCATTAACCCTGGCGTCACCATTGGTGATAATGTGGTCGTGGCCTCCGGCGCCGTCGTGACGAAAGACTTCCCGGCTAACGTCGTCGTTGGCGGCAACCCGGCAAAAATCATCAAAACGCTGTGAGGTTGCGGGGAGTCAACTGTTATAGTCTTTTAGCGCCAGACTGTTACTTTTTTCAGCCTGATGGCTCCCCTAAAATTGGCAGACACCCTGTATTGTCAACTCTCATGAAGGCAAAAAATGACCGAGATACAGCGCCTGCTTACCGCCACCATCGACGATCTCAACCTCCGCGAAAAGCGCGACAATCGCCCGCGCTTTAGCATTAGCTTTATTCGCAAACATCCTGGACTGTTTGTCGCCATGTATGCCGCGTGGCTGGCGACGCTGATTGTGATGCTGAAGTCCGAAACGCTGGTGGACTCCGTCTGGCTGCTGGTTGTACTGTTTGTCGTCTTTAACGCCTTTTTCTTTTTCGACGTGAATCCGCGCTACCGTTACGAAGATATCGACGTGCTCGATTTTCGGGTCTGCTATAACGGCGAATGGTACAACACGCGTTACGTGCCAGAAGAGCTGATCGAAAACATTATGCACTCTCCGGCGGTTGAAGCCGGGCAAAAAGAGAAGCTGCAGAAAATGGTCTCCACCAAAGGCCAGCTCTCTTTCTATGATGTTTTTACCCTTTCCCGCCCTGCTGCTGCGTAATTAACGCCTGCAGGCGTCGGATCCCCGGCGTAAACTGAGAAGCAGAGGTATTGCCGTAACCTAAAACCAGACCGGTTTGCCCCTGCTTCACCTCCAGGTAGTACCCGCTCAGCGCAGCGGGTGCCAGCTGAAACGCCCTCGCCTGCTCCACCAGCCTCTGGTCGTCAATACCGTCTATCGCCAGCGTCAGATGCATTCCACCTTCGCCAGCCAGAATGCGGTGCGGAGAATAAAGCTCTGCGCACAGCACCTCACGCAGCTGGCGGTAGCGCTTACGGTAGAGCCGACGCATGGCGGCAAGATGACGGGCGTAATGACCTTCTTCAATAAACAGCGCCAGGGTACGCTGCTCTGCACGATGCCCCCCGCGCAACAACGAGCCGATAGCCGGGCGAGCCGCTTTCGCCAGCGCTGGCGGTAACACCATGAACCCCATTCTGAGCGATGGAAAAAGCGTTTTACTGAACGTACCCAGATACACAACGGGCGCATTGTTGACCATTCCCAGCATCGCCGGTACGGGCTCACCGGCATAGCGGAACTCGCTGTCGTAATCGTCTTCAATGATCCACGCGTTGTGCTGCCGGGCCATCTCCAGCAGCGCCAGCCGCCGCCGCGCGCTGAGCACGCTACCGTAAGGGAACTGATGCGAAGGTGAGGTAAAAATCAGTGAAGGAGCGGGCGCATCCAGCCCTTCCCAGCACATTCCCTCGTCATCTACCGGTATTCCCGTCATTGCCAGGCCGGTTTTAACAAACGCACTCTTTGCCCCGCTATAGCCGGGGTTTTCTACCCAGGCGACATCGCCAGGCTCGCTTAACAGCATTGTGCAGAGGTTGACGCCCTCAAGCGCTCCTTCGGTTATCACTATCTGGCTGGCGTCGCAGTCGATACCGCGAGACAGGGCGAGATGCCGGGCAATCGCGGCCCGCAGCGACGGCTCGCCGGCCGGGTCGCCATAGCCTAACAGGGCACTCCCCTCCTCGCGCAGGACGCGATCGTACAATCGCCGCCACAGCGGCAAGGGGAAATAGTTAATAGCAGGCGTTCCCGGCGTAAACGCCATCACCGGGGTGTCGCGCGGCACGGGCGCGGACAGCAGGGCGACCCGTTTTGTCAGCCTGACGTCAGGATCCGGCAATGCCCGGGCAATCGTACGATGAGCGAATTGCCCCACCCGCGTACCCTGACGGTTACGCAGCAAATAGCCTTCGAGCGCGAGCTGGTCCAGCGCAGCATTGACGGTGTTTCGGGAAACCGAGATCTGCTGCGCAAGCGCTCGCGAACCGGGCAGCTGGCTGCCGGACCGAAGCCTTCCGCCCAGTATGGCCTCCCGCAAAGCGAGATAGAGCGCGCGCTGGAGCGTCTCTTGCCCACGCTTTTTCAGCGCAGCATGGAGCAAAGCGTAAAGCTCATCACCCGGTATATTCATCTTCCCTCCTTGTGGTACCAGAAAAACATAGCCTGGTGGTTCTTTTTAAGGAACCAGCAATTCACTAATCTGGAGAACTTTTCAACGTCACGGAAATAAAGATGAATACATTCAATGCGTTTGGGCAGCCCGTAGGTGAAGCCCTTATCGACTGGCAGCCTCGTCAGCACCCGTCCCGAGTGGTCCTTCAGGGTCACTATTGTCGGCTTGAGCCGTTGCGCGTGGAGCATGCCCACGCGTTGTTCTCCGCCTATTCCCTGGCCGAAGATACCCGCAGTTGGACGTGGCTGCTGCGTGAACCCGATGCCACCGCAGAGGAGTTTGCCGAATGGGTGGCGAGCGTAAGTGAGTTATCCGATCCCATCCACTTTACCGTTATGGATAACCGGACCCAGTCTCCTGTCGGTACGCTTTCCCTGATGCGGTTCGATCCTAAAAACGGGGTCGTGGAAGTGGGGCACGTTCACTTCTCTCCTCTGTTAAGCCGCACGCCAGGGTCGACAGAAGCGCAGTATCTGCTGATGCGGTACGTGTTCGATACCCTGGGGTACCGGCGCTATGAGTGGAAGTGCAATAGCCTGAACGAGCCTTCCCGCAAAGCGGCGCTGCGTCTGGGCTTTCAGTTTGAGGGACGCTTTCGTCAGGCACTGGTCATAAAAGGCCGTAACCGGGATACCGACTGGTTTTCGATTCTCGACAAAGAGTGGCCGGCGCTGGCTAACGCCTTTGAAAGCTGGCTTGCCACCGACAATTTTACTGCCGATGGCAAACAGAAAAGATCCCTGGAAAGCTGGCGAGAAACGCGCGTTTAGCGTCTTTTTTTACGTCCCTGAACCGCCTTAAAGCGCGGATTAGATTTGCAAATCACGTATAAGCGTCCCTTGCGTTTGACTATCTGGCAATCCGGGTGACGCTGCTTTGCACTGCGTAATGAGTTAAGTACCTGCATGGTTAGCCCCGCTTCGCATTGAGAAAACCGCCAAAACGCTTGCGGAAGCGCGCTGCGCTGCCGTCCGTGGAGAACGTTTTCTGCTTACCGGTATAAAACGGGTGCGATTTTGAAGAAACCTCGATGGTGATGTACGGATACGTTTCACCGTCGAGTTCAATTTCGCGGTCGGTCCTAATGGTTGAGCCGACTTTAAAGTATTCATTAGCGCTAGTGTCGTGGAATACCACGGTGCGATAGGCTGGGTGGATATCGGGTTTCATCGTAAATCCTTTATGTTTTGTTATAACATAACAAAATAATATCCAGGCGAGGTTGAAAAAACAACCCCTCTCTTCTGACGATAATTTCTCGTTTGCCTGAGATAAAATGAAAACCATGTCAACCTCGTGCTATAACTATATCATTTCGCGGTAAAATCTTTCTCTTCAGGCAGGGAACTCAATGCCCAGGAACGGGTATACGAGGAAGGACACGACAGCATGAAAACCCGACATCTGGTCAGTCTGGTGACTGGCGTACTTATCTTTTCTGTGCTGGTCCCCATCTGCCTGAGCATCTGGCTGGCCCATCGCCAGGCGGAAGATAAATTCGCCGATGCGCTGGATAACTATGCCTCACGCGTGCTGGTACGTACCGACAGGGTTGTGGATCAGGCAAAAGAAGCACTCGATCACCTGCAGGCCTTTGAGGGAGTGCCGTGTAGCCCCTTGCAATTGCGGGAAATGCGCCGGGTCGCTTTCTCGTGGCGATATGTCCAGGAAGTGATTTATATCGACAACCTTCGACCGCTCTGCTCCTCCCTGGAGCAAACCAGCCATGCGGCCCCTTTCCCCCCTCCGATGCGTATTACCGAAGATGGTTACAGCGCGTGGCTGACCACGCAAAACGATCTTGGGTTTAACCGCTACATGACGGTGCTGGGAAAAGGCCACTACCTTGTCATGATCGATCCTGCCTCGCTGGTGGACGTGATCCCTTTCGGCGAGATAGCAATTGATGCTGCCCTGGTAGGAAGCACAACGCACCGCATATTCGCCAGCAGCAGTAAGCTTGATTCTCACATCCGCGACATGGTTCAGGAGCACGGTGTGAAAAGCGTGCAGTACAACGGTTCAATGTACGTCATGAAGTCTGTACCTGAGCTTGGATTTACCGTCGTCGCATGGGCAACGCTCAAACCGCTGGCTGAAACCTGGCACCGGCAGCTTCTTTTCTGGTTACCGTTCGGCATGTTGATAAGCCTGCTCGCCGCACTGTTTGTCCTGCGGATCCTGCGGCGTATCCAGTCGCCGCGCAATCGCCTGCTGGATGCCATTCACAGCCGGGATTTTGTGGTTCACTATCAGCCCATCGTGGCACTCTGTAGCGGAAAAATCGTGGGCGCAGAAGCGCTGACGCGCTGGCCCCAGCCGGACGGAAGTAGCCTCTCGCCGGATATTTTTGTCCCCCTTGCCGAGCAAACGGGGCTTATTTCGCAGCTGACGCAGCTCGTCATCGAAAAGGTGTTTGAAGATATGGGACACTGGCTGCAGCGTCATCCGGATCAGCATATCTCCATAAACCTCGCCCCTGCCGATTTAACCTCCGGCATCCTGCCGCCTCTGCTGAGTCAGCTCCTGAACAAGTGGCAGATCCCCCCCCGGCAAATCGCCCTTGAGCTCACCGAGCGCGGCTTTGCCGATCCCAAAATTAGCGCACCGGCTATCGCCGCATTCCGTCGTTCGGGCCACCCTGTCTATATTGATGATTTTGGCACGGGCTATTCCAGCCTGAGCTATCTGCAGGATCTGGACGTCGACACGCTAAAAATTGATAAATCTTTCGTGGATGCATTGGAGTATAAAAACGTGACGCCGCACATCATTGAAATAGCGAAGTCGCTGAAGCTGGCGATGGTGGCGGAGGGCGTCGAAACCGCAGGGCAACTCGCCTGGCTACACCGCCACGGCGTGCAGTACGGTCAGGGATGGTTTTACAGTAAAGCGCTGCCGAAGACGGAATTTATTCTTTGGGCAGAAAATAACCTCGGCATGCATTCTACTTAAGATAGGATTTCATCACCCGCAACACCACGCCAAGATCGGCTTCACGCTGCGCTTCTTCAGGCTCTTTCACCACATGATCGGTTAAATGCCCTTCGATCACCTGCATCATCATGCCATTGACCGCCCCGCGGATCGCCGCCAGCTGCTGTAACACCTCGGCGCATTCGTGATCGCTGTTGAGCATTTTTTCCAGCGCGGTGCTCTGCCCCTGAATTTTCTTCAGGCGAGTCAGTAACATCTTCTTGTCGCGAACGGTATGTGACATCTCTGTATTCCTTATTTTTTGGCTTTTAAAGCATATCACGCTCTACTCCCCCTGAGTATTTTTCTACTGGGGGGTAGTATTGAGCTACTGGGGGGGAGTAGTATCTCCGCACGCTTTCCACTCCGGAATTTCCCATGACCGATTTTGTTTCACTTCTTCAGCAGGGCAATGCCTGGCTGTTTGTTCCCAGCGCTATCCTGCTCGGTGCGCTACATGGCCTGGAACCGGGCCATTCAAAAACAATGATGGCCGCCTTTATTGTTGCCATCCGCGGCACGCTGAAACAGGCGGTGCTGCTCGGCCTGGCGGCCACGCTCTCCCATACGGCGGTGGTCTGGCTCGTTGCGATGGCGGGATTATGGTTTGGTCGTGGCTGGGATGCGCACACGTCCGAACCCTGGTTCCAGCTGTTCTCCGGAGTGCTGATCGTTGCAATCGCCCTGTGGATGGCGTGGCGAACCTGGAAAGAAAGCCAGCCGCACGATCATCATCATCACGATCATGATCATCACCACCATGACCATGACCATGACCATGACCACCATCATGATCATCATCATCACCACGAACACTCGCTGGTTGAAGAAGAGTGGCAGGACGCCCACCAGCGCGCTCACGCGCAGGATATTAACCGGCGCTTCAGCGGTCAAAATGTCACCACAGGACAGATCGTGATGTTTGGCCTGACCGGCGGGCTTATCCCCTGTCCGGCGTCCATCACCGTGCTGCTGATCTGCCTGCAGCTGAAGCATTTCGCCCTCGGCGCGACGCTGGTGTTCAGCTTCAGTATTGGTCTGGCGTTAACGCTGGTCGCTTCCGGCGCGATTGCCGCCTTAAGCCTCAAGCACGCGACCAAACGCTGGCCCGGGTTTAGCGAATTCTCCCGTAAAGCGCCGTGGATCTCCGCTGCGCTGATTACCGTAGTAGGGATTTACATGAGCCTGCATGGCCTGAGCGGCATTCTGGCGTAAGACTGCGGCCACGCTCTGTGGCCGCATCTTCATGGTCAGTTAAGGGTTCTGCTGCCAGCTGAAGGTATAGCGAAGCTGGCGTGTCTGCAGGAGGAATTCCGGCGAGACGCTGGGGCTCCAGGAGTCGTCGCCGCCCACGCCCATATGGAACGCATCGAGATTGAACCAGCATCCCGGCTCTTCCCGCAGCAGGTGATGATGGGTGGTCTCACGCAGCTGCTGCTGGCCGTAGCGGCTCACCGAGAAATGGAACCGGCCGTTCAGCTGATGCGTTCCCACCACAAGCTCTCGGGTATCGCAGCGCAAACCATTTTCCGTCGGGAAGATATACGGCGTGTGCATGTCTGCGAGAGGTAATGTCCAGCGACCCTGCTGCGCCGCCAGCTTTCTGTCCGGGTAGTTTTCATGCGGCCCCAGACCCAGCCAGTGAACGTTTTCCGGCGTTTCGGCAAGATGAACGCTCAGGCCAACGCGCGCGGGTTCAGGAATATCAGACGCAACATCAATCTGAATATCGCCATGCAGAACGCCCCGATCGTCCACCCGCCAGACTTTACGGCTCATGAACAGGGCTTTGCCGCGATACTCAAGCGCGTGCTGGGTTGTGACCACCACGTCGCCTGCGTGCTGCTTCGCCTCACAGTGCAGAACGCGCGAGGTGAGATCGTACATGCCCACCGCTTTCCAGCGTTCAACCCAGGCGTTCGGATCGATCTGCGTCGCTTCACTCACGCCAATGTCATTATCCAGCGGCGCGCGGCTGACGTTGTCCGTCAGAGGTGAAAGGAGCGTTTCAACGCCGTTTCGCCACCACTGGGACAGGTTTCCGGTTGCGCGATCGAACTGCCAGCGCTGTTGACGATGGGCGATCTCCAGGATGCGATCGGTTTGCGTTAACACTGGAGGCTCGCCCGCCGGGACTGGCGGAGCAAGAAAGAGCGGAGCCGGAAGCGGCCACTGCTCCCACGCGCAGCGATGGTCAGCCGGAGACCACGACGTTGCCCGCGGCTGGCGTACCTCAACGTTCAGCCAGATCTCACCCGGCCCGGCGTTCAGCTCTGGCAGGTCAATCTCCAGACGCTGGGTGCCTTCAGGCGCCATCGAGAGCGTCACCTCGCCCGCGGCCAGCACGTCCCCGTCCCGGGCAATCGTCCAGTTCAGCACTTCGTTATCGGTGTGGCGGAACAGATAGCCGCTTTGCACCTCAATCACCAGCGGAGAGGTGCTGACCCGCGTAAAGGTAAAGAACTGCTGGGCGCGCTGCGCCTCGTACAGCGCCGGATGCGGCGAGCGATCGGGGAACACCAGCCCGTTTAGACAGAACTGCCGATCGTTCGGCTTATCGCCGAAGTCTCCGCCGTAGGCCCAGAACGCGTTGCCCTTTTCGTCCCGTTTCGTCAGGGCCTGATCGACCCAGTCCCAGACAAACCCGCCCTGCAGGCGAGGATGGCTACGAAACGCTTCCCAGTATTTCGCAAACCCGCCGAAGCTATTTCCCATCGCGTGGGCGTATTCACAGAGGATCAGCGGGCGCGTTTCGTCCGGCATGCCGATCCATTTCTTGATTGACCATTTAGGCACAGCCGGGAAGGGCTGATCCCGATCGACCCGGGCGTACATCGGACAGACAATATCGGTCGCCGCCGTGTTCGCGCCGCCGCCTTCATACTGCACCGGGCGCGTAGGATCGGTGGTTTTCAGCCAGCGGTACAGCGCATCGTGATTCGCGCCGTGGCCCGACTCATTGCCCAGAGACCAGATGATAATCGAGGGATGATTACGATCGCGCTGCACCATGCGGGTCACCCGCTCGCTCATGGCGGGCAGCCAGCGCGGATCGTCAGCAAGGCGGCTCATCGGCACCATGCCGTGCGTTTCGATATTGGCTTCGTCAACGACGTACAGCCCGTAGCGGTCGCAAAGCCGGTACCACATGGGATGGTTCGGGTAGTGCGAGCAGCGCACGGCGTTGAAGTTGTGCTGCTTCATGATTTCGATATCGCGGCGCATGGTCGCTTCGTCCATCACCTGGCCGTTTTCCGGGTGATGCTCGTGCCGGTTAACCCCGCGGATCAGCAGCGGTTTACCGTTAAGCTTCAGCAGGCCATTGCTAATCTCAACGCGGCGGAAGCCCACGTCGCACGCCTCAACCTCCAGCACCTCACCCTGCGGGTTAAGAAGCGCAATCGTCAGGCGATACAGTTCTGGCGTTTCAGCGCTCCAGAGCGCGGGCTGGTCAACGGGGATCGCCGCCGTTAAGCGCTCTGCCCATCTGCCGCGCTCGTCGACGATGGCCGATCCTGGACGCCGGGAAACGCTGGCGCATTTTTCACCCGTGCGCCACAGGGTCATGACCACCTCGCAGTCTGCAAAGCCAGCGCCTGCCAGCGCGACATCCACCTTCAGCACCGCACGGTCCAGCTCCGCATTCAGGTCCGTCACCACGTGATAATCGGCAATCTGCGTATCGGGTTTATGCAGCAAGGTCACATCGCGGAAGATGCCGCTCATGCGCCACATGTCCTGATCTTCCAGATAGCTGCCGTCGCACCAGCGCAATACCATGACCGCCAGGCGGTTCTGCCCGGGGCGTAATGCCGCCGAGAGGTCAAATTCAGCGGGCAATCGGCTGTCCTGGGAATAGCCCATCCACTGACCGTTGCACCACAGATGGAACGCCGAGTTCACGCCGTCGAAGATGATGCGGGTCTGCCCGCTCTGAAGCCAGGCATCATCCACCTCAAATGTGAGCGAGTAACAACCGGTCGGGTTTTCCTGCGGCACGAAAGGCGGGTTAACGGGAATGGGATAGGTGACATTGGTATAGATGGGCGTGTCAAACCCCTGCATCTGCCAGTTAGACGGCACGGGCATCGCAACGGCATCTGCGCAATCTTCGGTTACCCATGCCTGAGGAACCCGCTCCGGCGCAGAAAAATAGCTAAACCGCCATAGCCCGTTGAGAGAGTGCCTGCTGGCGGATCCAGCGTCCTCTCTGGCAGAGGGCTCATTGCGCCAGCTGTGCAACGGCGCGTGTGCGGCCAGACGATTCCACTGGGTGACGCCAGGATTTTCCCAGTCCCGACGGGCCAGAATGGCGCTGAGGGTCAGCGGTGAAGTGGTGGACATAATAACCTCTTTGCGAAGCGCTCACAATTTTGGTTAACATGCCCTGGCACCAGGCAACGGTAAAGCGTTCAATCGCGGGGTAGCGAGTCCGATCACAAAGTTTTATTTGCGGGCAATCTGCTCGGCAAGCAGTGCCAGGCTTCTGAGCTGCTGCGCCAGATCCTCGCGTTCGGCCTGCTTAGGGTTGCGCCGCGCGCTGGAATGACGAGTAACCAGCGTCACCGGCAGCTGAACCTGCCGGCACGCTTCGCCCCCGGAAGGTGCCAGCAGCCACTCCACGCTGCGTTCGCCCGCCTCGCGAAACGCCTGACGAATGGTCGTCAGCGGCGGGGAGAACCAGGCGCTGTCGGCCGTATCGTCAAACCCAACCACCGAAAGCTGGCCAGGGATCGCGATACCTTTTTCCGCGCAGGCGCGCATCACCCCGAGCGCCATCTGATCGTTCGCCACCAGAATCGCGTCCGGTAATGCCGCCCCCGACAGCAGCACGTGTCCCTTCTCATAACCGCTGGCCGCGCTCCAGTCACCGTAGGCCACAGCCGCCGCGTTAAGACCCGCCTGCGCCAGCGTCGCTTTCCAGCCCGCCAGGCGCGCCCGCGCAGAGACCGAGCTTTCCGGCCCGCTCAGCAGGGCAATGCGCTGGTGCCCCAGCGAAAGCAGATGCTCAACGCCCAGACGCGCCCCCTGCTCCGCGTTAAACACGAGGCTGTTTACCCGCGCTGAGGGCGCCACATCGAGGAACAGCACCGGGACGGGTGACGCCAGCGCCCCGAGCTCTTCGGCGAGTGGATCGTCAAGCGGCACATTCACCAGCAGCGCGTCTACCCGCTGTGCCAGCAGCGTCTGAAGCGCGGCCTGACACTGCCGGGGTTGCTCCACCATGGAAATCAGGACGCTCGCCCCCTGTTCCGCCGCACGCGATTTGACCGCCGACACAATTTGCGAAGGCGCGTGCAGGGCCAGGTCGGTGGTGATGAGGCCCAGCGTACGGGTGCGTTTCCCCGCCAGCTGCTGCGCCCGAAGGTTAGGAACGTAGTGCAGCTCCGCCATCGCCTGCTGCACCTTTTCTCGCGTGCGGGCAGACACATGTTCCGCGTCGTTAATGACGCGGGAAACGGTCTGATAAGAAACCCCTGCAAGGAGGGCGACATCATAGAGAGTGATTGCTTTCATGCTTTCTGGCATCGCGATTTTCGAAGCGTCTATTCTGGCACAGCGACGCCGTTAAAACATGTGAGCGCTTCGCAAAATTAAACAACCCGCTCCGGCTGGGGTATTTCCGCAATGCGTGGCTTCTGGCGGAACCAGGGCAGACAGAGCTGGATAAGCGGGCCAATGGTCAGAGCATACAGTACGGTTCCCACCCCAAACGTGCCGCCAAGCACGCACCCAATCAGCAGAACGGACACTTCAATTGAGGTACGCACGCTGCGAATGGACCACCCCAGCCGGGCGTGAATGCCTGTCATCAGGCCGTCGCGCGGGCCAGGCCCGAAACCGGCCCCGATGTACATGCTGGTCGCAATCGCGTTCATCACGATGCCCGACACCAGGAAAGCGATTCTAACGGGTAACGAATCCAGTTCCGGGATAAGCGCCATGCTGGCGTCCGCCGCCAGACCGATACAAATCACGTTGCTGATCGTGCCAAGGCCCGGCATCTGGCGCAGCGGGATCCACAGCAGCAGCACCGCAGCGCCGGTCACAATGATTACCGTCCCGATAGTCATCCCCAGTTGCATCCCCACCCCGAGGTGAAACACATCCCAGGGATCGACACCCAAATCGGAACGAATAAACATCGCGGTGGAAAGGCCATACAGTCCTAAACCGACATAGAGTTGTAGCAGACGACGTACCATTTTTATCTTCTCCAGTGAACCGGGCTTTCATCCTGACCTAAAATGGCACTATGATTAATGTCCAGTTTTCAAATAGTGGACTGCATATGTCATCACGTCGTTTCGGAAGTCAGTCTCTGGTACGCCTTTTAGGCCACTGGCAGCAAGCCTCATTCCGCACCCCGCTCTGGCGACAGCTGGCCGACGCGCTGCGTTTGTTAATCCTCGATGGACGTCTGGCTTTGAATACGCGTCTACCGGGCGAGCGTGAGCTGGCCTCCGCGCTGGACGTGAGCCGAACCACCGTCAGCAGCGCCCTCGCCCACCTGCGTGAAGAAGGGTACCTTGAAAGCCGCCACGGCAGCGGGTCACGGGTCATTCTCCCTGACACGCGCGCCGTTCCTACCCTTTCAGCGGCGAGCGCCGCACTGGATCTCTCCACTGCCGCCCTGAATGCCGGGCCGGAGATCCATCAGGCTTATACCCATGCGCTCACGGCCATTACCCCGCATCTCTCGCTGACGGGCTACGATCAGCTTGGGCTGCCGACGCTGCGGGAGGCCATCGCTGCGCGCTACACCGCGCGGGGTCTTCCCACCCGCGCAGATGAAGTGATGGTGGTCAATGGTGCTGTCAGCGGCTTTGCGCTGGTACTGCGGATGATGACCGGGCCGGGGGACCGCGTCGTGGTCGATCATCCCACCTATCCGCTGGCGATTGCCGCCATTCAGGGAGCGCAATGTCGGCCCGTAGGAGTGTCGCTGCCGGAAACCGGCTGGGATACGGATGGCTTTGCCGCAACGCTTGCCCAGACGGCGCCGCGCCTGGCCTACCTGATGCCAGATTTTCATAATCCGACCGGGCGCTGTATGGATATCGCCACCCGTCAGGCCATCACGGATATTGCAGCCCAAACCCGCACGGCGCTGGTGGTGGATGAAACGATGGTGGATCTCTGGTTTGATGCGCCTCCCCCGCCGCCGCTGGCCGCCTTTAACCCGCAGGCCACCGTCATCACCTTAGGCTCTGCCGGAAAAAGCTTCTGGGGCGGGCTGCGTCTCGGCTGGATCCGCGCCTCATCGCGCATCATCGCTACCCTTGCCCAGACGCGGGATACTCTGGATTTAGGCTCGCCGCTGCTGGAACAGCTGGCAATGCAGTGGCTCATTAACAACAGCGAGACGTTTCTGCCCGCCCGTCGGAAGATGCTGGCAGAACGGCGCGATCGCTGTGGTGAACTGCTGCGTGAACATTTCCCGGAGTGGAAATTCCACGAGGCGGAAGGCGGGCTCTCTTACTGGATAGAGCTCCCGGGCATGCTGGCGACACAGCTTGCCGCACGGGCAGAAATAATCGGGATTAACCTGGGAACCGGGACGCGATTTGGTTTATCAGGGGCGTTTGACCGCTATTTACGTATGCCCTTCTCGCTGGAATCGACAGAGCTTGAGCAGGCGTTACTGAGGATCAAACCATTATGGCTCGCCCTGAATAAAAACGTGCCATCGTTAAAACGCAGCGTGATCTAATATTAAAATATTTGAAGCAGATCATAAAATAAAAACTGCTGACTGTAACATATGCAGTCAGCAGTTTTCACTGGTCAGGGTTTAATGCTGAGGTGGAATAGGAAAGCCTTTTAGTGAAATAACGAAGTTATCACCGTCTTTCTTTATTTTTGCACCCGTATCACACCAGTCAGACGCAATACGAAAGAACTCATCGCTTCCAACATTCCAGCCAAGACGTACATGCTTCACGTAGCCTGAACGCAACATATCGCAGGCCTCATTGTAGTCACTGGCGGTTGACAGTTGTTGTTTCATTTTCTCTTCTTCAGAAGTTTACGTAGAGCCTTGATTTCTTTAGGAGTAAAAGGAGAAACACTCTCTTCTTCCGTATGCTGATTATCAATATCCTCTTCCGATACTCCCGCCTCTTCTACTGCTTCGAACGCCAGCAGCAGCAGTTTCTCTGTCGTCACGCTTAAATTCTCGTTATTGACTTCCGCATAGTGGCGAAGTCTTTCTTTTAGCGCGTCATCAATCTTAACGTTTAATACCGCTGTAGCCATGTTTGTCACTTCCCTTCGGAATAAGTACTTTATTTAATACACGAACTTAACAATGTTATCCAGATATATATTTTTTTGAGTTATGGAAGAAAATAACCGTCCGATTATAAAATGACAGTCTATTATTACAGGTTTATGACAATAATATTTCATTGCAATGAAATATATATTACACAATATAGACGTAGTTTTATTGTGGAGAAATGATGTAAGGGAGAGGTGAAGCAGAAGAATCTTATTAGGCCACAAATGGGTGGGGGCCCTGCCAGCTACATCCCGGCACACACGTCGTCTGCCCTGGCTGCTTCCTTCCGGACCTGACCTGGTGAACAGAGTAGCGTTGCGGGAGAACCAACAGAGCCCCCATTGAGAGCGTTGATAACCAACGCGCTGGCGCATTATCCCTGTGCTAAGGCCCAATTGCAAGCGACCAGCAACCGGATGCTGGTTTCTTGCGCAAACAGGCGCAGCAATCATGAAGATCTTCGTTTACCATAGCTTTCCAGACACTCCCTACAGGTAAAGGTATGGACGAACACGACTCCTTTCCACAGCGCGTATGGCAAATCGTGGCCTCAATCCCGGAAGGCTACGTCACCACCTATGGTGATGTCGCGCGTCTGGCCGGTTCCCCGCGCGCGGCGCGACAGGTTGGCGGCGTCCTGAAACGGCTGCCGGAAGGCAGTACGCTGCCCTGGCATCGGGTGGTGAATCGTCATGGCGCCATTTCGCTCACCGGGCCGGATCTTCAGCGTCAGCGTCAGGCGTTACTTTCAGAAGGGGTGCAGGTGTCAGGGTCGGGTCAGATCGATTTGCAGAAGTTTCGCTGGGTGTATTGACCCCTCTCCCGGAGGAGAGGGGAAATGCAGAAATTACATCTGAGTCGGTGGGGTTGGCAGGGACGGCTGATTGGTCTGCGGTGCGACCGGCACTTCGGTCTGCTGTACCGGCACCAGGTTCAGGTCGATTTTTGTCCCACCGTTGTTGATCGCTTCCTGGACCGTATCGGTGATAAACACCAGCTTACCGTTGATGGTTACCGCTGCGCTCAGCAGGATACGGGCGTTAGGCTGCACGTCCGACGGGTTATACGGCAACACGAAGCTAAACGGCGCCTGCTTGCCTTCAGTACGAACGGCACGCTGGGCCACAACTTTCGACGGTGCGTCGGCCAGAGAAGCATCAGACAGCGTTACGGTTAATACCGCATCCGGCGGCAGCGCAACTTTCTGTTTAATCCAGATGGTACCGGAAACATTAGGCTGCTGAATGGATTGCTGTGAAAGGGTATTAATCCCGTTCGGGTCGGCTGCTGGTACCGGCACCTGGGCACTCTTACCGGCACAGGCGGACAACGCCACCGCAATAGCTACACCACTTAGCATGGGCACGAGTTTCATTGAAGTCTCCTTATCAATGCACCAGCGGGATCGATCCCATCCGATGTCGTTTCAATCACATAACGTATCCAAGTGTGGCACAGATCACCGATTTATGCCTGAAAACGTGCCGATATTCAGATTATTCTACCCATCGGACCACTTTCATTTCTGCGTTATACTCTGCCTATCTTTCGCTACGGCGTTTATTGAGGACAACTATGAGTCAGGCACTGAACAATCTGCTGACATTACTGAATCTGGAAAAAATTGAGGAAGGACTCTTTCGCGGACAGAGCGAAGATCTCGGCTTACGCCAGGTCTTCGGGGGGCAAGTCGTCGGACAGGCACTGTACGCAGCAAAGGAGACTGTCCCGGCAGACCGTCTGGTGCATTCATTCCACAGCTACTTCTTACGCCCTGGCGATAGCGCAAAACCGATTGTGTATGACGTTGAAGTCCTGCGAGACGGCAACAGCTTTAGCGCGCGCCGCGTAGCGGCCATTCAGAGCGGCAAGCCGATCTTTTACATGACCGCCTCTTTCCAGGCGCCGGAACCCGGCTACGAACATCAAAAGGTGATGCCCCCGGCTCCGTCACCCGACTCTTTAAAGTCAGAGACGGATATCGCCCGCGCGCTGGCGCATCTGCTTCCGCCGCAGGTCAAAGAGAAGTTTCTCTGCGATAAGCCGCTGGAGATCCGCCCGGTTGAGTTCCACAACCCGATGAAAGGCCATACCGCCGAGCCGAAGCGCCAGGTCTGGATCCGGGCTAACGGGACCGTGCCGGAAGATTTCCGCGTGCATCAGTATCTGCTGGGCTATGCGTCAGATTTCAATTTCCTGCCGGTGGCGCTGCAGCCGCACGGCGTTGGTTTCCTGGAAAAAGGGATGCAGGTTGCGACGATCGATCACTCCATGTGGTTCCACCGTCCGTTCAACATGAATGAGTGGCTGCTTTACAGCGTGGAGAGTACGTCAGCGTCGAGCGCGCGTGGGTTTGTGCGTGGGGAGTTTTATACTCAGGACGGCGTGCTGGTCGCGTCTACGGTGCAGGAAGGGGTAATGCGTAATCGCGGGTGATTGTGTACAGCCTGATGCCCTCACCCTGACCCTCTCCCGGTGGGAGAGGGAATACACATTAAAAACGGCAACCAAAGGTTGCCGTTTTGCTTTTGCCTTGTGCGGCCTGATGCCCTCACCCTGCCCCTCTCCCATGGGGAGAGGGAATAAACATTAAAAACGGCAACCGAAGTTGCCGTTTTGCTGTTTATCAGGCGTTATACGCATTCTCGCCGTGGCTGTTGACGTCCAGACCTTCGCGTTCCTGCTCTTCCGGTACGCGCAGACCCACCGTCATATCCGCCAGCTTATAGCCAATGAAAGCGACAACGGCAGACCAGACAACGGTGATTGCAATACTTTCCAGCTGCACCAGCACCTGATGAACCATGGTCACACCTTCTGCGTAGCCCACGCCACCGAGCGATTTCGCGGCGAAGATACCGGTCATGATACAACCCACGATACCGCACACGCCGTGAACACCAAACACATCGCATGGGTCGTCAACGCGCAGCACACGTTTCAGTGCGGTCACGCCCCACAGACCCGCCAGACCGGACACCAGGCCGACCAGCAGCGCGCCACCCACGCCGACATAACCACACGCTGGCGTAATGCCAACCAGACCGGCAATGGCACCCGAACAGGCACCCAGCAGTGACGGTTTACCGCGTACAGCCCACTCGCCAAACACCCAGGAGAGGATTGCACCGGCCGTGGCCACAACGGTGTTCACGAAGGCCAGCGCGGCGATTTCGTTTGCTGCACTTGCCGAGCCGGCGTTGAAGCCAAACCAGCCAAAGTAGAGGATAGCCGTACCGGTAAACACCATCGGCAGGTTGTGCGGTTTGAACGCTTCTTTACCGAAGCCCACGCGTTTGCCAATCAGGTAGGCGCCCACCAGGCCCGCTACCGCGGCGTTGATGTGTACAACGGTACCGCCCGCGAAGTCCAGCGCGCCGTGCGTTGCCAGCAGACCGCCACCCCAGACCATGTGCGCAATCGGCACATAGGATAGCGTCATCCAGACCACCACGAAGATCAGCACGGCAGAGAAACGAATACGCTCGGCGAGCGCGCCCACAATCAGCCCGACGGTAATACAGGCGAAGGAGCCCTGGAACGCAACGTGGATATACTGATAGAAGCTGCCCATCAGCGCGGTCAGCTCAATATTTTTCAGCATCACCCAGTCGAAGTTACCAAAGAACGCGTTGCCCGTACCGAACGCCAGCGAGTAACCGTAAACCACCCACAGCACGCAGACCAGTGCGAACGTCACGGCAACCTGCGTCAGCATGGAGAGAACGTTTTTGCCACGGATCAGGCCGCCGTAGAACAGCGCAATGCCCGGAATTGACATGAACAGCACCAGCGCGGTGCTGATCATCATAAAGGCGTTATCGGCTTTGTCGACCACCGCAGGGGTAGCAGCCAGCGCCAGGCCCGGCAGCAGCGCCAGCGAACCCAGACCCGTTTTGAGTGTTGCTATCTTCATTTTCTCGATCCCTATCACTGTGTGCCAGGAGTTACTTACAGAGCCGCTTCGTCAGATTCGCCGGTACGGATGCGAATGACGCGCTGCAGTTCGGCAACGAAAATTTTGCCGTCGCCAATTTTGCCGGTATAGGCCGCTTTGCTAATGACATCAATGACTTCATCAAGCTGATCGTCAGCAATCGCGACATCAATTTTTACTTTTGGCAGAAAGTTAACGCTGTATTCCGCCCCGCGATAAAGCTCGGCATGACCCTTCTGACGACCAAAGCCTTTCACTTCGGTGACAGTCAGTCCCTGAATACCCATTGAAGACAACGCTTCACGCACGTCTTCGAGTTTGAATGGTTTGATTACAACCGTAACCAGCTTCATAGATCCCCTCCAGTCAGAATTCGGTAATGGCCGCAGCTTACGCCGAAGGTATTGCAAGGGGTGTGCCAGAAATGAAAACGAGGGGGAACGGCGGCGCACAGAGCATTACGCGGCCTTAATAAACGAACAGGTGAAAAAAACGCACCATGCCGGTGCAGGGTGCGTTTCCGTTTTGCACCAACAGGAATGACTGTTAGCGCGTCGCCTCATTTTGGTGCATCAGGCGCTAAGCGACTCTTCATCGCGCACGCTGGCCGCCAGCTCTTCGCCCGCCAGCTGCAGCTGGTACATCTGCCAGTAGCGCCCTTTTGCTTCCAGCAGTTCACGGTGGGTACCGCGTTCAACGGCCTGTCCGCGATGCAGCACCAGAATGGTATCGGCATCGACGATGGTGGAAAGACGGTGGGCAATCACCACCAGCGTCGTATGGTCGCGTACGGCGGCCAGCGCCTGCTGGATGGCCTGCTCGGTGCCGGAGTCAATACTGGCCGTCGCTTCATCCAGAATCAGTATCTGCGGGGTTTCAATCAGCACCCGCGCCAGCGCCAGGAGCTGCTTTTGCCCGACGGAGAGATTGTTCCCTTGCTCGCCCAGTTTGGTATTGATCCCATCGCTAAACCCGCGCGCCAGCTCTGCCAGCTGCACTTTTTCCAGCACGTCCCAGACCTGCTCCTGGGAGTAGTCTCGGCCAAGGGTCACGTTCGCGTAGAAAGTATCGGCCAGCACGACCGGATCCTGCTGCACCATCGCGACGCCTTTACGCAACACGGTGTGGCTGAGAGACGCGAGCGGGCGCCCGTCGAGGCGGATTTCGCCGTGCGTGACCGGGTAATAGCCCATCAACAGGCTGGCGAGCGTGCTCTTACCGCTGCCGGTATGCCCCACCAGCGCCACGAAACCGCGCGACGGAACGTCAAGCGTGATGTCCTGCAGCACCAGCCGGTCTTCGCGATAGGCAAACGAGACGTTATCAAAGGCGATAGTCCCGCTTTGCAGAGGACGCTCGTCATTGCCGTAGGCCTGGCGCGGCCTGTCCATCAGCTCAAACACGCGCTCACCGGCGACCACCGCCTGCTGCAGCATCGATTGCTGGGTGGTGAGCTCTATCAGCGGCTCGTTAAGGCGTCCGAGATAGCTGATAAAGGCGTACAGCACGCCCACTTCAATCGTACCGTTTGAGCTCAGCCCGAAGAGCATCAGCAGCCCGCAAAGCACCAGCGCCGAGAAAAGGCTCAGCAGCGGACGCAGCAGGAAACCATCAAGCCGCAGCGTCTGCATACGCGCCATGTAGTGCGAACGGCTGGCTTCACCCATGCGTTCGCCAAAGCGCGCCTGCTGGCGGAACTGCTGGATGACGCTCATGCCGTTGATCACTTCGTTGAAGCCATCGTTGATGTCGGCCAGATACGCGCGCACCCGACGCACGATCGGCGTGCTGTAGCGCTGGTAAATGACCATGACAATCAGCACCGCCGGGAAGATGGTGATCGCCACCAGCGCCATGCGCCAGTCGAGGCTGAACATCGCCACCAGCATCGCGCCAATCAGCGCCGCGCTGCGTAACACCGTCGCGACCACGGTAACGTACAGATCGCGGATCACCTCGGTATCGTTGGTCACGCGCGAAATCACCTGCCCGACCGGCTGGATATCAAACTCGCTAAGCGGCTGGCGAAGCGCCGCGTCCATCACATCCGTACGCAGCTGCTGAACAACGCCCACGGCTGCGCGGTTAAACAGCAGCGACTGAGCATAGTGCAGCCCTGCCGCCGCCAGCTGCAGGCCAACGTAGGCCACGCCTAAACCCGCCACCAGCCCAAGCGGAAGGTAGCTTTTGGCGACCATGTTGTCGATAAAATAGCTGATGAGCAGCGGACCGCTCACCTCAGCAATCGCCGCTATCCAGAGTAAAAGCACGGCCACGGAGAGCGGTTTACGCCACGGCGAGCCGTAGGCCAGCAGACGCTTGAGCGTCGGCCACATCGTTCCGAGCTTACGCATTGGCGGCCTCCTCATCCTGCTCCGGCGCATCGTCCAGCGCCGCCTCAAGCTGTTGATAGCGGTACATATCGCGATACCAGCCCGGCTGCTCGGCAAGCGTTTCATGCTGCCCGCGCTGGGCAATGTGCCCGTGCTGTAAGACCACAATTTCGCTGGCTTCAGTGAGCGCCGACAAACGGTGGGCGCTGATAATCACCGTGCGTCCGTCACCCCACTGGCGCAGGTTATGCAGGATCTGATGCTCGGTACGGCCGTCCACGGCAGAAAGCGCATCATCCAGGATCAGGATTTCAGCATTCAGCAGCAGCGCGCGGGCAATGGAGATACGCTGCTTTTGCCCGCCGGACAGCATAACGCCGCGTTCCCCGACTTCCGTTTCGTACCCCTGCGGCAGACGCAAAATATCATCATGTACGCTGGCCAGACGCGCCACATGTTCAATCTCGTCCTGCGTCGCCCCAGGGCGTCCCAGGGCGATGTTGTTCGCCACGGTGTCCGAAAATAAAAACGGCGTCTGGCTGACGACCGCCAGGCGACCGCGCCACTCGTCCAGCAGCAGTCTGGTCAGGGGAATATCGTGGAAGCGGATATCGCCTTCGGTGACGTCAAAGTGGCGCTGAAGCAGAGAGAGCACGGTACTTTTGCCGGATCCCGTCGGGCCGCAGATGCCCAGCATTTGCCCTGGCTGCAGGGTAAAGCTGACGTTCTCCAGCACCGAATGCTCCGTATGCGGATAGACAAACTTGCGGACGTCGACGGTCATGACGCCGCGCCCTTCCGGTACGGCTTCACTGCCGTCGATGACCACCGGCGCTTCGGCCAGCATGGCGCGAATTCGGCTGTAGGCGGCGCTGCCGCGCTCCACGATGTTAAACATCCAGGCCAGCGCCAGCATCGGCCAGATCATGAGACCCAGATACATCGCAAAGCTGGTCAATTGCCCCAGGGTAAGCGTGCCCTGCACCACCATCCAGCTTCCGCCGCCAATGGCCAGCATATTTGCCATGCCGATTGCGATATAAATCGTCGGGTCAAAACGGGCGTCGATACGCGCGACGCGCATGTTTTTCGCCCCCGTGTCTGCCGCATCGGCGGCAAACAGCGCAGACTGACGGTCTTCCAGACCAAACGCTTTGATCATGCGGATGCTGGTCATGCTCTCCTGGGTGCGATCGTTCAGCGACGAAAACGCCGCCTGCGCCAGCTTGAAGCGCTCGTGCAGCTGTTCGCCATAGCGATTGATCGCCAGCGCCATGATCGGCATCGGCAGCAGGGCAAGCAGGGTCAGCTGCCAGCTGATCTGTGTGGACATCACGATCAGCACCGCGCAGCCCATCACCAGCGAGTCCACCAGCGTCAGCACCCCTTCCCCGGCGGCAAAGACCACGCGATCGACGTCGTTCGTCGCGCGGGCGATGAGATCCCCGGTGCGATGACGCAGATAAAATTCGGGATGCTGTCGGCTCAGCTGGCGGTAAAAATCTTCACGCAGCTCAACGGCCAGCTGATAGGACGCACCAAACAGCAGCACGCGCCAGGCGTAGCGCAGCAGATAAACAATGACCGCCGTCAGCACCAGCGTGCCGACCCACATCAACACCCGTGCGGTGGTGTAATGCTGTTCGGTGACGCCATCCACGACGTATCCCACCACTTTCGGCGGGATCAGCTGCAGGATGGCAATAATAATAAGCAGGGCGACTGCACCGAGGTAGCGTTGCCACTCCCGACGAAAGTACCAGCTTAATTGGGCAAATAATCGCACGCGGTTTGTTCCTGAAGGTATTTTACGAAGTTATTCAATGGGTAATGCTGTGGTGTATTTAATCTGTTCCATGGCGAAGCTTGAGGTGACGTCCGACAAACCCGGTACGCTGTTCACCAGCCGCTTGTAGAAATCATCATAGCGCTTCATGTCAGCCACCTGGACGCGCATCAGGTAATCATACTCTCCGGCCATACGCCAGAAACCGAGCACCTCGGGCATCTCAGACACCTGAGTAACGAAGCGGCAATACCACTCGCTGCTGTGATGCTGGGTTTTTATCAGCACAAATGCCGTCAGCCCAAGCCCCAGTTTTTCGGGATCTAATAACGCGACGCGCCCCAGAAGAATGCCGTCATCTTCCAGCTTCTTAAGGCGCTTCCAGCACGGAGTGGTGGTCAGATTAACGGCATCTGCCAGCGCCTGCAAAGAGAGGGTACAGTCATTTTGCAGCAATGAAAGGAGCTTGCGGTCAATTTTATCTAGCATACCCACCTCAAAGAGAAAATTTTTCTCTCTTCATTCTATTTTAAAGGCCAGATAGCAACAATTTTTTCTGTGCTTTTCGCTATCCTAGGCACAAAATGACAAACGGATAACGATGATGAATAGCACCTGGGTTAAACATGCGATCAGCGAAATCAATGCCGACTATCAGCGCTCGGCGGATACGCACCTGATTCGCCTTTCCCTGCCGGGATTTGACGGCATTCAGCTCTATCTGAAAGATGAAAGCACTCATCCCACCGGCAGCCTGAAGCATCGCCTGGCGCGCTCGCTGTTTTTATACGGTTTATGTAACGGCTGGATCAAAGAAGGCACCACTATTATTGAATCTTCGTCCGGTTCAACGGCGGTGTCCGAAGCCTATTTCGCCCGCCTGCTGGGCCTGCCGTTTATCGCGGTGATGCCGTCCTGCACCGCAAAACGCAAAATCGAACAGATCGAATTTTACGGCGGACGCTGCCACTTTGTGGAAAGCGCCTGCGAAATCTACGCCGCCTCCGAAATGCTGGCCCGCGAGCTGAACGGCCACTATATGGACCAGTTCACCTTCGCCGAGCGCGCGACGGACTGGCGCGGCAATAACAACATTGCCGACAGCATTTTCCGCCAGATGACCCACGAACCGCATCCGGTTCCGTCGTACATCGTCATGAGCGCCGGTACCGGCGGCACGTCAGCCACGATTGGACGCTACATCCGCTGTCAGGGCTACGATACCCAACTGATGGTGGTTGACCCGCAGAACTCCGTGTTCCTCGACTACTGGCAAAACCGCGATGCCGGTCTGCGCAGCCCGGTGGGCAGTAAAATTGAAGGGATTGGCCGCCCGCGCGTGGAGCCCTCTTTCATCCCCGACGTCGTGGATGAGATGATGCGCGTGCCGGATGCCGCAAGCGTGGCAACGGCGCACTGGCTGGAAACGCAGCTGGGCCGCAAAGTGGGCGCATCGACGGGCACCAATATGTGGGGCGCACTGCAGCTTGCCGCACGTATGCGCGAAGAGGGCCGCAGCGGTTCCATCGTCACGCTGCTGTGCGACAGCGGCGAGCGTTATCTCGAGACCTACTATAATGCAGAGTGGGTGCAGGCTAACATCGGTGATATCGCCCCCTGGAAAGCGCAGATTGCGCAGCTGCTGAAATAAAAAAAAGCCAGACCGAAGTCTGGCTTGCTGGAAGGGTCTCACTATTCGGGGGAATATGGGAGGTTGTTATTGTCCAGCCAATGCGTCAAAAAATGGGACACTGCTTCATTACGGCAGTGACCAATAACCGGCAGATGGGGAAGTTCTGCTTTCAGCTGCGCCATCGCATTCCCCATGATCAGACCGCGACCTACGCTGCCCAGCATTTCGCGGTCGTTCATGGCGTCACCAAACGCCATACACTCCTGCAGCGTTAAGCCCAGGTGGTCGCTCAGCACCGCCAGGGCGGAACCTTTATTACAGCCTACCGGCAGCACTTCCAGACAATCCACCGCCGAGAAGGTCAGGTGCGCCCGGTCGCCCAGCGCCTCATTCAGTTGAATCCTTAAGCGACAGAGATCGTCATGATCGCCACAGAAGCAGATCTTGGTTACCGCATGGGCAGGGATCCGACGCAGATCGATAAGCTGGTATTTAAAGCCGCTGTATACATGGGCGTGCAATAATTCCGGGATGTCGCTTCCGGTAAACCAGCCGCGATCGTTAAAGACGTGGACGCTGGCCTGCGTGTCCCAGGTACTGTGCAGCACGATGTCCGCCACTTCCGGGTTGAGATCCTGTCGGTGCAGCACATCGCCTTCTACGGAGTGAATTCGCGTCCCGTTGCCGGTGATCAGAAAGGCGTCGAGGGAAAACGCGCCCAGCAGGTGGCGCATCTCCAGCACATGGCGGCCAGTGGCAAACGTCAGGGTGACATTACGCTCGTGCAGACGCTTCAGCGTGTTCAGGGTTTTCTCCCCTAAACGGTGATCCGGCATTAACAGCGTACCGTCCATATCAAATGCAGCGAGCCGAGCCATGATTACTCCCGAAATGTGATGCGGTTAACTTGTGCAACAGTATCGTGTGAGATATACGGAAGTAATAGTGAAAAGATGATAATTATTGTTCCGGGTTTAGCATGCGCCAGCTCAATCGACTTAACCAGTATCACCGCCTCTGGCAGCCTTCTCAGGGTGCAACGCAACAGGTCACCATCAGCGAGCTGGCCGCCCGCTGTTTTTGTAGCGAGCGGCATGTCCGAACCCTGCTGCGCCAGGCCCAGGAGGCGGGCTGGCTCAGCTGGCGAGCGCAGTCTGGCCGCGGTAAGCGCGGTGAGCTAACGTTCCATGTCGCCCCGGAGTCACTGCGCAATGCGATGATGGAAGAGGCGCTGAAAAGCGGGCAGCAGCATAACGCGCTGGAACTGGCCCAGCTGGCCCCTGAAGCGCTGCGGTCATTACTTCATCCTTTTTTGGGCGGGCAGTGGCAAAACGACACGCCGACGCTGCGCATCCCCTACTATCGCTCTCTGGAGCCGCTTCAGCCGGGTTTTTTACCGGGCCGGGCAGAGCAGCATCTGGCGGGACAGGTGTTCTCAGGCCTTACGCGTTTTAACGGTAACAGCAGTGAACCCGCGGGCGATCTGGCGCATCACTGGGATGTCTCTGCTGACGGCCTGCGCTGGCATTTCTACATTCGCTCCACCCTGCACTGGCATAACGGCGATAAAATAGAAACGGCACAACTCCAGCGAAGTCTGACAGCGCTGTTGACGCTTCCTGCCCTGCGCACTCTGTTTCAGAGCGTCTTATGTATTGAAACAACGCATTCTCAGTGTCTGACGTTTACGCTGCATCAACCGGACTACTGGCTGCCGCACAGGCTGGCAACCTACTGTAGCCGTCTGGCGCATCCCGACCATCCTGCGGTTGGCAGTGGCCCCTTTCGGCTGGCCGCTTTTGAGCCCGACCTGGTTCGTCTGGAAAGCCATGAGCAGTATCACCTGAGCCATCCGCTGCTCAAAGCCATCGAATACTGGATCACTCCCCAGCTTTTTGATTACAGCCTGGGCACCAGCTGTCGTCACCCGGTGCAAATCGCGATCGGCGAGGCCGACGAGCTGGAAAGTCTGCGGCTGGTAAGCAGCAGCACCAGCCTGGGGTTCTGCTACCTCACGCTTAAACAGAGCGCGCGCCTGAGTGAGATCCAGGCAAAGCGGCTTATCAATATCATTCATCTCTCCAGGCTTCTTCACACACTTCCGCTAAACGAAGGGCTCATCACGCCCACCCAGGAGCTGCTTCCCGGGTGGACCATCCCCGAATGGCCTGATTTATCGGACGTACCCCTCCCTGAAGCGTTGACGCTGGTTTACCATCTCCCTGTTGAGCTTCACACCATGGCCAGCCAGTTGAAGGCATACCTGGCGCTACAGGGGTGTGAACTGACCGTCATCTTTCACGACGCCAAGACGTGGGACGGATGCCTGGAGCTTGCCGATGCAGACATTATGATGGGGGACAGGCTGATTGGCGAAGCGCCGGAATATACGCTTGAACAGTGGCTGCGCTGCGATGCCCTCTGGCCGCACGTTCTTAGCGCTCCGGCTTACGCTCATCTGCAAGCCACGCTGGATGCGGTACAGACACAGGCCGAGGCTCGGGATAGACACGCGGGGCTGCAAACCATCTTCAACCGGCTAATGGAGAGTGCGGTGCTGACGCCACTCTTTAATTATCAATACCAAATCAGTGCTCCGCCTGGCGTGAATGGTATACGCCTCAACACCCGCGGCTGGTTTGACTTTACCGAAGCCTGGCTGCCCGCTCCCAAATCGTGAAGAAGCTGGTCGCCGTCGTGGTCAGACGGTAACATAACGTTTTTACCGTAACAGTCGAGATGATTTATGAAACGTGCCGTCGTCGTGTTCAGCGGAGGACAAGACTCTACTACCTGCCTGGTCCAGGCCCTTCATCAGTACGATGAAGTTCACTGTGTCACTTTCGATTATGGTCAGCGTCATCGCGCTGAAATCGACGTTGCTCGTGAACTAGCCCTGAAACTGGGCGCACGCGCGCACAAGGTGCTGGACGTTACGCTGTTAAATGAACTGGCCGTGAGCAGCCTCACCCGCGACAGTATTCCTGTGCCAGACTATGAACCCGATGCCAGCGGCATTCCAAATACCTTCGTGCCGGGCCGTAATATCCTCTTCCTGACCCTGACGGCGATCTACGCCTATCAGGTAAAGGCCGAAGCGGTGATCACGGGCGTGTGCGAGACCGACTTCTCCGGCTACCCGGACTGCCGTGATGAGTTCGTGAAAGCGTTAAACCACGCCGTTAATCTGGGGATGGCGAAAGAGACGCGCTTTGAAACTCCGCTCATGTGGCTGGATAAAGCCGAAACCTGGGCGCTGGCGGACTACTGGGGCAAGCTGGACCTTGTTCGCAGCGAAACGCTCACCTGCTATAACGGTATCAAAGGCGACGGTTGCGGCCAGTGTGCGGCCTGTAATCTGCGCGCTAACGGGCTGAACCACTATCTTGCCGATAAATCCGGCGTGATGGCCGCGATGCAGAAAAAAACCGGACTTAAATAGGGCTACTTCACCGTGCTGTCGAACAGTTTCACACCGGCAGCACGGGTGACTTTCATCAGCGTTGTCAGCGTTGGGTTTCCGTTGTCTGATAGGGTTCGGTATAGCTGCTGACGGGACAGACCTGCTTTGGCAGCGATTTCACCTATGCCGCCGCGGGATTCGATAACACGTCTTAACGCGATTAAATATGCAGGGATCCCCTGCTCTTCGTAAATCTCATCCAACGCAACCTGCAGATATAGCTGGGCACAGGAAGGGTCTTCACGAAGCATTTTTACGACGGCGTCATCATGGCTGATGGAACTAGAAAATTTTCGTTGGGTCTTGCTCATCCGGTTTATCCTTTTGATGATCTTTCCAGTAATCTATTGCCAGTTTCACATCAGTCTTTTGACTCTTTTTGTCACCGCCAATCAGCAACAACAGGATCTTCCGATGTTGTACCGCAGAAGGATCCGAAACGCTAACTCCGGATCCTTTCGCTTCATCTTCGTTACCCACTCCTCAAACGGTACTTTTCCGTCACGGGTCCGGTAGCTTTCAACGACATAGTCCCTGTCCATTATTCTATCCCTGAAAAATCCTTTTGTCTTTTATAAAAGACAAACTTTCTAAGCGATCATCAACTCCAGCTTCTCCCGCAACTCCCCTTCCAGCGGTAGCGCTTTCTGCGTTTTCAGATCGATACAGACGAAAGTGATCAACGCATCAGCGACCATCTGCCCTTCTGGATCGAGCGTCACCACCTGGCTTAAGACCCCGCTTTTGCCATTGATCTGCTGCACCTGGCTGGTGACCGTGAGCACGTCACCCAGCACGGCCGGACGGCGGTAGTTGATGTTGATATTGACGACCACAAACGCGATGTTGTGCGCGGTCAGCCACTGAAAGCTTTCGCTATTTTCCAGCCCGTCCCAGCGCGCTTCTTCAAGAAACTCAAGATAGCGGGCATTGTTCACATGCTGATAAACGTCGAGATGAAAACCGCGTACTTTGATTTTTGTCTGCATAGCGCAATAGCCTTTACTGTTATTGTAGGAAGAGAGGTCATAACTGGTATGACCTCTTTATCCTGGCAAAATTTTGCCGCAGTGCAAGAAATTGCGTAATTACAACGTCAGGTGTGAGAGGTTGCGCTCAACCAGCGCGCTGCCCATGCCCGGCACCTGCCTGAGATCGTCGATCGTTTTGAAAGGACCATACTCTTCGCGGTAGCTGACGATGGCCTGCGCTTTTTTCAGTCCCACGCCATTCATCGCACGGGCGAGATCTTCCGCTGAGGCCGAATTGATACTGACCCGCGTACCGTCATCATCCGCACTTTTACCGGCGTCTGTCGCTTTGGTTTGCCCTTGCACCGGCGCTGCCGCGTCGGACTTGCTCTGGGTAGCTTGTGTTTTGGCGGCGGGGGCCGACGCCATCGCACCCGCACTCATCCCGGTGGTGGCAATAGCCAGCGTAATTAACAGTGCTTTGATTCCACATTTCATGCTGTTATCTCCTTGTTTGTTGACAGCCACGTCACGATAGCCGCCAGTTAAAACCGGCACAAACAGCAGATTGCAGAAATGGAAAAGGCCGCGAAAGCGGCCTTTAGTTTTTGCAGAGCGTTACGAAAATCTGCGAGCAGACACGTAATTACTGCTGCTGAGTCATCACATCACCCAGCTTGATTTTGGCTTCTTTACGCAGGTTACTCATCATGGCTTCGAAGGCAATCTGGGCATTGTTCTGGGTAATTCCCTGAACCATCGCTTTCTTCTGCGCTTCTGGCAGGGTACCGGCTTTCACTTCATCCAGCGCCAGCAGAACGACGTTACCCTGTGCATCGGTGGTGGTGCCGAAGCTTGGCTTGTCCTTGGCAGGCAGCGTCAGACCAAACGCGGCCTGGCTGATTGGGTCCTGGCCGGTACGGCTCAGCGTTTTCGCTTCACCGAAGCTCAGGCCAGCCGCTTTCAGCGCATCTTCTTTACCCGCTTTCAGATCGGACAGAATCTTCTCAGCATCCAGTTTCGCCTGCTGTTCCGCTTTGTTGTGCTTAACCTGAGCGATAACCTGATCCTTCACTTCCGCCAGCGGTTTGACCGCTTCCGGCTTGTGTTCGCTGACGCGCAACACAAACGCACGATCGCCGTCGACGGTAATGATGTCAGAGTTACTGCCCGGCGTGCCGTTCTCACCCACCAGACCACCGTTGAAGATAGCATCAGAAACCGGTTTGAAGTTCAGCTCTTCCGGCAGGTTGTCACGTCCAAACCAGCCCGTTTCAACCGCCTTCACACCCGCCGCCTGCTCTGCACCTGCCAGAGATTCGTTGTCGTTGCTGGCAGCATCGCTCACCTTCTGCTGCAGCGCGTAATAGGCATCCAGCGCTTTTTCCTGTTTCACTTTCGCCGCGATATCATCGCGAACGTCAGCCAGCGGCTTGGTTTTCGCCGCAGTGATGTCGTCCAGACGCACGACCAGGAAACCAACGGAAGACTTAATAACGCCTGAAAGCTGACCTTTCTCTTTCAGACCGGCATTTTTCAGCTCGTCAGGGGTGGTCGCGTCTTCCAGCCAGCCCATATCACCGCCGTTTTTCGCAGAGATAATGTCGGTGGATTTCGCTTTAGCAATGGTCGCGAAATCAGCGCCTTTGTTCAGCTCATCCAGCGCCGCTTTAGCATCGGCCTCAGTTTTCGTCTGAATCACGCTGTAGCGGTTACGCTGCGGCTGAGTGAACTGATCCTGATGCTGATCGTAGTAAGACTGGATTTCAGCATCAGACGCGGTTTCCTGCAGCGCGGCCGCATCCAGCTTGATATAGCTCACGCGGAACTGCTCTGGAGAAACAAAGGAGTTCTTATTCTGCTCGTAGTAAGCGTTAACGTCAGCATCGCTCACCTGCTGTTTCGCCGCCAGGGCGTTCACATCAATGGTCGCTTCGCGTACAACACGCTGCTGCGCCACCAGCGCGGCCAGTTCGTCCGTTTCACCTTTGAGCATGAAATCGGTGCCCACAACGGCATTGATAAGCTGCTGGGTGGTCAGCTGGTTACGCAGCGCCTGAGCGTACTGGTCGGCCGTCATCCCCATCTGATTGACGATGCTGTTGTAACGCGCGTTGTCGAATTTACCGTTAGACTGGAAGGCTTGCGTGGAGAAGATGGCTTTTTTCACCTGCTCATCGCTGATGCCAAGGCCCAGTTTTTTGGCATACTGATCAAGCAGCGCTTCGTCGATAAGACGGTTCAGCGTCTGTTGGCGCAGGGTCTTCATGTACCCTTCGTTCGCCGCCAGTTCAGAGAATTGGTCGCCCAGCTGTTGCTGCATACGGTTACGTTCACCGGCAAAAGCATTCTCGAACTGACCACGGCTGATTTCCTGGCCATTCACTTTTGCGGCGTAGTTTGCGCCACCGCCAATAAGGTAACTGCTCACGCCGGTCAATATGAACGACACGATAATGATACCGAAAATAATCTTGAGCACGAGACTGTTAGCAGCCGTGCGTAAGCTGTCCATCATGGTGTAACAACACTCCGCTGTAGGTGACTGGTTACCTGACGCTGACGGAAAATCCTGCCCGTCGCGCGTGAAGGCGTATTGTGACAAGAAAACGGGGCGATTGTCAGCCCACAACTCGCATAAACTCGCACAAATCAGGTCTGGACAAACAAAAAAGGCACATCAAATGATGCGCCCTTGTACTTTCCGGCTTCCCTGAAACGGGAAAGCAATCAGTTTACTGCGTCTTTCAGCGCTTTACCTGCACGGAAACCCGGCACTTTAGCAGCAGCAATGGTGATCTCTTTACCGGTCTGAGGGTTGCGGCCAGTACGGGCAGCACGCTCTTTAACAGCAAAAGTACCGAAACCTACCAGTGCAACGTCGTCCCCAGCCTGCAGAGATTCAGTAACAGAAGCAATTAAAGCATCTAACGCACGTCCAGCTGCAGCTTTAGAAATATCAGCACCCGCAGCAATTTTGTCAATCAGTTGAGATTTATTCACTGTTCTCTTCCTCTCTTTATAATTTATATCGCGCCTGAATCCTTCACAACGCGACCGCGCAGCAGTTATATCAGGCCTGCCATGACCTTACAACACCCGTTGTTGATGGCTGACCTAATCAGCAATCTAAATTAGCTATACAAAAAAAGGCTGGCAAGTGCGAAATGACTTACCAGCCTTGTTTTTATTGACGCTCTTTGCGCGAGGTCACTATTTTGCGGTTACAACCTGCATTCCGGAGGGTTCATTCTGCAATGCGAGACTGAGAACTTCCTCAATTCGCTTCACAGGATGGATCTGCAGGTCGGCAATCACGTTGTCCGGAATCTCTTCCAGATCGCGTTTGTTTTCGTAAGGGATCAATACGGTTTTGATCCCACCGCGGTGTGCCGCCAGCAGTTTTTCTTTTAAACCACCAATCGGCAGAACCTGACCACGCAGCGTGATTTCACCGGTCATTGCCACATCGGCACGCACCGGGTTCCCTGTCAGGCAGGAAACCAGAGCGGTACACATGGCAATACCCGCGCTTGGACCGTCTTTCGGCGTCGCCCCTTCCGGAACGTGCACGTGGATGTCGCGTTTTTCGTAGAAATCCGCGTTGATACCCAATTTCTCCGCGCGCGCGCGCACCACGGTCAGCGCCGCCTGGATGGATTCCTGCATCACTTCCCCCAGCGAGCCGGTGTAGGTCAGTTTGCCTTTACCCGGTACACAGGCGGTTTCGATGGTCAGCAGATCGCCGCCCACTTCCGTCCATGCCAGGCCAGTTACCTGACCAACGCGGTTTTCGTTGTCCGCGCGACCGTAGTCGAAGCGCTGGACGCCGAGATAGGCATGCAGATTGTCGCCGTTAATCACAATGTGTTTCAGGCTCTTATCCAGCAGCAGCTGTTTCACCGCTTTACGACACAGTTTAGAGATTTCACGCTCAAGGCTACGCACACCCGCTTCACGGGTGTAGTAGCGAATGATGCCGATAATCGCGCTGTCCTCGACGGTCAGCTCGTTGGCTTTCAGCGCGTTACGCTCAATTTGTTTCGGCAGCAGGTGCTGCTTAGCGATGTTCAGCTTCTCATCTTCGGTATAACCGGAGAGACGAATCACTTCCATACGGTCCAGCAGCGGGGCCGGAATGTTCATGGAGTTGGAGGTCGCCACGAACATCACATCGCTCAGGTCATAGTCCACTTCCAGGTAGTGATCGCTGAACGCCACGTTCTGTTCTGGATCAAGCACTTCCAGCAGTGCAGACGCAGGGTCACCGCGCATGTCCGACGACATCTTGTCGATCTCATCGAGCAGGAACAGCGGGTTTTTAACCCCCACTTTCGCCATCTTCTGGATCAGTTTACCCGGCATAGAACCGATGTAGGTACGGCGGTGACCGCGGATTTCCGCTTCATCGCGTACGCCACCCAGCGCCATACGGATATACTTGCGTCCGGTCGCTTTGGCGATGGACTGACCCAGAGAGGTTTTACCCACCCCCGGCGGTCCTACCAGGCACAGAATTGGGCCTTTGATTTTGTTTACACGGCTTTGTACCGCGAGGTACTCAAGAATGCGGTCTTTCACGCGTTCCAGGCCGTAGTGGTCGGTATCCAGGATTTCCTGCGCCTGACGCAGGTCTTTTTTGACCTTGCTGCGGGCGTTCCACGGAACCTGCACCATCCACTCAATGTAGCCGCGTACAACGGTCGCTTCAGCCGACATTGGAGACATCATTTTCAGCTTCTGCAGTTCTGCTTCAGCCTTCTCTTTCGCCTCTTTCGGCATCTTCGCCGCGTCGATCTTACGCTTCAGCGCTTCGTTTTCGTCCGGCGCGTCGTCCATCTCGCCCAGTTCTTTCTGAATGGCCTTCATTTGCTCATTCAGATAGTACTCACGCTGAGATTTCTCCATCTGCTTTTTGACGCGGTTGCGAATGCGCTTCTCAACCTGCAGCAGATCGATTTCAGACTCCATCATCGCCATCAGGTATTCCAGACGTTCGTTGACGTCGGACATTTCAAGCACGGACTGTTTGTCAGCCAGCTTCAGCGGCATGTGTGCAGCGATGGTGTCAGCCAGACGCGCAGGATCGTCGATGCTGTTCAGCGACGTCAGCACTTCTGGTGGAATTTTCTTGTTCAGCTTGATATAGCCTTCAAACTGGCTAATCGCGGTGCGAACCAGCACTTCCTGTTCGCGCTCATCAAGCTCAGGCGACTCAAGGTACTCTGCCTTTGCAGAGAAGTGCTCGCCGTCATCTGACAGAGTGGTAATACGCGCACGCTGCAGGCCTTCTACCAGCACCTTCACGGTGCCGTCAGGCAGCTTCAGCATCTGCAAAATAGAGGCCACGGTCCCGACGGTGAAAAGATCGTTTACACCCGGCTCATCCGTTGATGCTTCTTTCTGCGCCACCAGCATGATTTTTTTATCATGATCCATGGCGGCTTCGAGGCAACGGATAGATTTTTCCCGCCCTACAAATAAGGGTATGACCATGTGCGGATAAACCACCACATCGCGCAACGGCAATACGGGGATTTCAATGCGTTCAGAACGCTCAGGATTCATAGAGCTCTCTCTTAGTTAGTGTCCGCCAGGTAAGCTGGTCATGTCACTGTGCTTCACATAACCATTAACATGTATCCAGTATATGGGGATGTTTCCCACACATTCAACGCTATGAATACGGAAAAAGTAAAGGGGAGATAAAATCCCCCCTTTTTGATTAACTGCTTGTATGATTTGGTTAATTATTCGCCAGATGCCTGCTGCGCTTCCGGTTTGCCGTAAATCAGCAGCGGCTTGGTTTGGCCGCTAATCACGGACTCGTCAATCACCACTTTCTCAACGTCTTCCATCGACGGCAGATCGTACATGGTGTCGAGCAGTGCCGCTTCAACAATTGAACGCAGACCACGCGCACCGGTTTTACGGACCATCGCTTTCTTGGCAATAGCATCCAGCGCTTCGTCACGGAATTCCAGATCAACGCCTTCCAGATTGAACAGCGCCTGATACTGCTTGGTCAGCGCATTTTTCGGCTCTTTCAGGATCTGGATCAGCGCGTCTTCGCTCAGCTCATTCAGCGTTGCCACAACCGGCAGACGGCCGATAAATTCAGGGATCAGACCGAATTTGATCAGATCTTCCGGTTCAACCTGAGACAGCAGTTCGCCTTCGTTTGGTTTTTCGGATGTCGATTTCACCGTAGCGCCAAAACCAATGCCGGAGCCGGTTTCAACACGGTGGGAGATGACTTTGTCCAGACCAGCAAACGCGCCACCACAGATGAACAGGATCTTGGAGGTATCAACCTGCAGGAACTCCTGCTGCGGATGTTTACGACCACCCTGCGGCGGAACGGCGGCAACCGTACCTTCGATCAGCTTCAGCAGTGCCTGCTGTACGCCTTCACCCGATACGTCACGGGTAATGGACGGGTTGTCTGATTTACGGGAGATCTTGTCGATCTCATCGATGTAAACAATCCCGCGCTGGGCTTTCTGTACATCGTAATCGCACTTCTGCAGCAGTTTCTGAATGATGTTTTCGACGTCCTCACCCACATAACCGGCCTCGGTCAGGGTGGTGGCATCCGCCATCGTGAACGGAACATCAAGCAGGCGCGCCAGGGTTTCAGCCAGCAGCGTTTTACCGGAACCGGTTGGGCCGATCAGCAGAATGTTACTTTTACCCAGTTCTACGCCATTGCTGGTGTCGCCGTTACGCAGACGTTTGTAGTGGTTATAGACCGCTACCGCCAGCACTTTCTTGGCCTGCTCCTGTCCGATGACATAGTCGTCAAGGTGATGACGAATTTCATGCGGCGTTGGCAGCGCGCTGCGCTCACGGTGCGGTGCGACTTCTTTAATCTCTTCGCGAATGATGTCGTTACATAAATCGACACATTCGTCGCAGATATACACGGACGGCCCGGCAATCAGTTTACGCACTTCATGCTGGCTTTTGCCGCAAAAAGAGCAGTACAGCAGTTTGCCCGAACCATCTTTGCGTTTATCTGTCATGAGTCCAAACCTCTTTTTAAGTTCTTTGTGCCGCACATGACGACGCAAATGCCATTCTAAGACGCAAGCTGCAATCAGCAGCGTGCCGCCCTACCTTAGTATAGCGGCACACTCGCGTCGCGGGCATCAATTACGATGGGTCAACACGGAGTCGACTAAGCCGTACTCAACTGCCTCTGGAGCAGAGAGGAAGCGATCGCGCTCGGTATCGCGCTCGATCTGCTCGAGTGGTTGACCCGTATGCTGCGCCATAAGTTCATTCATGCGCGCTTTTACTTTCAGAATTTCACGGGCGTGGATTTCGATATCCGTCGCCTGCCCCTGGTAACCGCCCAGTGGCTGGTGAATCATCACGCGGGAATTTGGCAAGCAGAAACGCTTACCTTTCGCCCCTGCTGTTAACAGGAACGCGCCCATAGATGCAGCCTGACCCATACAGATAGTGCTTACATCAGGCTTGATGAATTGCATGGTGTCATAAATGGACATTCCTGCTGTAATCACGCCACCCGGGGAGTTAATGTACAGGTAAATGTCTTTTTCCGGGTTTTCCGCTTCCAGAAACAGCATCTGCGCCACGATCAGGTTAGCCATGTGGTCTTCCACCTGGCCGGTCAGAAAGATAACGCGTTCCTTGAGCAGACGGGAATAGATATCAAAAGAACGCTCACCACGTGAGGTCTGTTCAATAACCATTGGCACCAAAGCCATATGGGGTGCAAAGTTATCTCGTTCGCCACTGTATGACATTTCCGTCTCCTGGATCAAAATTGAAAACACCTGCTGTACTGATTGTAACCTTACGGACGGATTATCAGCCAGTCTCATTCATCATGATTACGTACTTATGGGGTTCACAGTGCCCTATTTCAAGCATAACAACCTTTTGTTGTTACGCTAACACCGAAAGGGCGTTTTAGCACTCTTCCTGGGCTATCGCTGCGATAAAAAAAACCCGCTGCCGCAAGGCAACGGGTTTTCTGTTCAAACTTTAAACCGTTGGGGCGAAATTACGCCTGCTGGTTCATCAGTTCGTTGAAAGAGGTCGCTTTTTCGGTCACTTTCGCTTTCGCCAGTACCGCTTCAACAGCCTGCTCTTCCAGGGCAACGTTGCGCATGTTGTCCATCAGCTCTTTGTTCTTACCGTAGAACTCGATCACTTCTGATGGATCTTCGTATGCAGAAGCCATCTCTTCGATCAGGCCTTTCACGCGCTCTTCGTCAGCTTTCAGCTCGTGGGTACGAATCACTTCGCCCAGCAGCAGGCCAACAACAACGCGGCGTTTCGCTTGCTCTTCGAACAGCTCGCGTGGCAGTTCCATCGCTTGCTGCTGGTTGCCACCGAAACGCTGTGCAGCCTGACGGCGCAGAACGTCGATTTCGCTGTCGATCAGGGCAGCTGGAACGTCGATTTCATTGGCTTTCACCAGACCTTCGATCGCCTGAGATTTCACACGGTTACGTACAGCGCCGTTCAGTTCGCGTTCCATGTTCTTACGCACTTCGGTACGCAGACCCGCTACGGAACCATCTTCCACGCCGAAACGCTTGATGAATTCTTCAGTCAGTTCTGGCAGTTCGCGCTCTTCAACTTTCTTCAGGTTGATAGCGAACTTCGCTGCTTTCCCTTTCAGGTTTTCAGCGTGGTATTCTTCCGGGAAGGTCACGTCGATAGTGAACTCTTCGCCAGCCTTGTGGCCTTTGATACCGTCTTCGAAGCCAGGAATCATACGACCCTGGCCCATTGCCAGTACGAAGTCAGACGCTTTACCGCCTTCGAACTCTTCGCCGTCTACAGAACCGGTGAAGTCGATGGTGACACGGTCTTCAGCGTCAACAGCGCCTTCTTTTTCTTTCCAGTTCGCCTGCTGCTTGCGCAGGGTATCCAGCATGCCGTCAACGTCTTCGTCAGTCACGGAAACAACTGGTTTTTCAACTTCGATAGATTCCAGACCTTTCAGCTCAACTTCCGGGTACACTTCGAACTCTACGGAGTAGGTGAAGTCTTCGCCCAGTTTGTATTCGCCTGGAACGTAGTTCGGCGCGCCGGCCGGATTGATTTTTTCTTTGATGATCGCATCAATAAAGTTACGGCTCATCAGTTCACCCAGCACATCCTGACGCACGGAAGCGCCATAACGCTGAGCAACAACATTCATTGGTACTTTGCCCTTGCGGAAGCCGTCAATACGTACTTTTTTTGCTACGTTGACCAGCTCGCTTTTCACAGCAGTTTCGATGCTGTCAGCAGCGATAGTAATCGTTACACGGCGGCCAAGGCCTTGAGTGGTTTCAACTGAAACTTGCATCTTGTTACCTCAAAAAAATCACAGTGCTCGGTCAACTCTGAATCTGTCTGTTATACCGGGATGCTCTCTTACTGCAGATTCACATTCCCTGTCGCCAGAATCATCCCGAAGACATTCAATAAGACGCGGCATTATAGCGGCATCACTTAGGTGAGTCGAGAACGGTTGGGGCATGTTGCTGCGGCTTTTTTCACACTTTAAGGCTATTTTTAGCCTTAAAATCGCACCATCCGCTCAAAACTCAAACAAAACAAAACGGCCCGGAGGCCGTTTTGAGGAAATCTGTAAGCAACATACTGGAAAAGCTCCAGCCGTTGCAAATCCGATTTATCAGGCGATAGTGCCTGCACCGCGACAGGGCGGCGATGCGAAAACCGTATCCTGCAGGCCTTCCCATTCCTTAATGGTGTAGGTGTGCAGTGCCAGCGCATGCACGGTCGTGGAGAGTTCTTCCGTCAAGGTGCTGTAGATCAAGCGGTGTCGATTCAGGAAACGTTCTCCCGTGAAGCGATCGCTAACCAGAACCACTTTAAAGTGGCTTTCAGAACCTGCCGGCACGTTATGACGATAGCTTTCGTCGACGACTTCGAGGAACACAGGGTTGAACGCTGCCCTTAATTTATCTTCTATATGCTCACGTATCATCATGAAATTACTCCTCCGACAACGCCAGGATGTCACCCATCCCTTTAAATGTTAGCCGCTTTTACCGTTTCCATTACACCTTGACAACAAATATTTAGCTTTCGTCTGATTTTCTCATTCAAACGAATGAAGTTCACTGTGAGACTCATACGTTTTGTCATACACGGATTGGGAAAAAGGGTGATCTGGTCAGTTTTCGGACAAGGCGATGAATTTACATGCGTTGACCACTTCCCCTCGCCGTTGGCGATGTTATGATGGCGGCAATTTTTCTCTTTATATGCTTACGATTCGTTGAGAACCCGAAAATGTTAAAAAAACTCTTCTTTCCGTTGGTAGCCCTTTTTATGCTGGCAGGCTGCGCTACTCCGCCAACCACTATTGATGTCTCACCAAAAATCACCCTGCCTCAGCAGGACCCAAGCCTGATGGGCGTCACCGTGAGCATTAACGGTGCCGATCAGCGTCAGGATCAGGCGCTGGCAAAAGTGACCCGCGATAACCAGCAGGTTACCCTCACCGCGTCCCGCGACCTGCGCTTCCTGCTCCAGGAAGTGCTGGAGAAACAAATGACCGCTCGCGGCTACATGATTGGCCCAAGCGGCGCGGTCGATCTGCAGATCATCGTGAACAACCTGTACGCTGACGTGTCTCAGGGCAACGTGCGCTACAACATCGCGACCAAAGCGGATATCGCCATCATTGCCACCGCGAAGAATGGCAACAAGATGACCAAAAACTACCGCGCCAGCTACTCTGTTGAAGGTGCCTTCCAGGCTTCTAACCAGAACATTGCTAACGCCGTGAACAGCGTGCTGACCGACACCATCGCCGATATGGCGCAGGACACCAGTATTCACGACTTTATCAAGCAGAACGCGCGTTAATCCCGCTCTCTGACCCGGTGCATCACCGGGTCAGTTTTATAAGAACATGTCCAGCCACTACTTACGCATTTTCCAGCAACCGAAATCAGCTATCCTGCTGATCCTCGGCTTCGCCTCGGGTTTACCCCTCGCACTCACTTCCGGCACGCTTCAGGCGTGGATGACGGTCGAGAACATCGATCTTAAAACGATTGGTTTCTTCTCGCTTGTCGGCCAGGCCTATGTCTTTAAGTTCCTGTGGTCTCCGGTCATGGATCGCTATACGCCGCCTTTCCTCGGGCGTCGACGCGGCTGGTTAGTGATGACGCAGATCCTGCTGCTGCTGGCTATTGCAGCGATGGGATTTCTTGAACCCACCACCCAGCTTCGCTGGATGGCCGCGCTTGCGGTGGTGATTGCCTTCTGTTCCGCCTCTCAGGATATCGTGTTCGACGCCTGGAAGACGGACGTGCTACCTGCAGAAGAGCGCGGCGCCGGTGCGGCAATCAGCGTGCTGGGCTATCGCCTCGGGATGCTGGTCTCCGGCGGTCTGGCGCTGTGGCTCGCCGACCGTTACCTCGGCTGGCAGGGCATGTACTGGCTGATGGCCGCTCTGCTGATCCCCTGCATTATCGCGACGCTGTTCGCGCCCGAACCGAGTGACGTCATCCCGGTTCCCCGCTCGCTGGAGCAGGCCGTCGCCGAACCGCTCCGTGACTTCTTTGGCCGCAACAACGCCTGGCTGATCCTGCTGCTTATCGTCCTTTATAAGCTGGGCGATGCCTTTGCCATGAGCCTCACCACCACCTTCCTGATCCGGGGCGTCGGCTTTGACGCCGGTGAAGTCGGCGTGGTGAATAAAACGCTGGGGCTGTTTGCGACCATCGTCGGCGCGCTTTATGGCGGCGTATTGATGCAGCGCCTGACGCTGTTTCGCGCGCTGCTGATTTTCGGCATCCTTCAGGGTGCCTCTAACGCAGGCTACTGGCTGCTGTCGATTACCGACAAACATACGATCAGCATGGCCGCGGCGGTGTTCTTCGAAAACCTCTGCGGCGGCATGGGAACCGCGGCGTTTGTCGCCCTGCTGATGACCCTGTGCAACAAGTCGTTTTCCGCTACCCAGTTCGCGCTGCTCTCGGCGCTCTCCGCCGTTGGGCGGGTGTACGTTGGCCCGATTGCCGGCTGGTTTGTGGAAGCCCATGGCTGGCCAACATTTTATCTCTTCTCGGTCGTGGCTGCCGTGCCGGGAATTTTATTGCTGCTGGTCTGCCGTCAGACGCTGGAATATACCCAGCGGACAGAACATTTTATGCCGCGCACCGAATATCGCCGCGCTTACCGTTTTGCGCTACGTTTGTTAATGGCGGGCTGTATCGCTCTGGCGCTCTGGCTTGTGGTACTTATTATCAATGCCAGCACCTCTCTGGTACTCCCTTTCGAAGCCCTTCTGCTGGACGCAGGCGCCCTGCTGGCTATCGCCGGGATCCTGATCGGAGGTCTGCTCGATTTCATGGCGTTGCGTAAAACGCAGATGACCTGAAGAAAAATGCGAAAGGTTATTTCCCGTTGTAATCACTAACTGAAATTATAACGGTGAAATAGCCGCCAACCGCAAAAAAAATATTTGTTGATTTGTGCGGGATAGGATTTGGAAATTATTGGTTCCCATTCCAAAACGCTATTTTTCATTAAACGATTCAGCATACGAGAGTTTGATTTTTCGTTTTTTAGATGTCTTTTTATTGATAATTAATTGTTAATTTTTTGTTTGTTTTCAACAATGGTTATACCAATTGTCCCTTTTAGGGTATGCTTGGGGGTCCTTTCGTTATAAAGCCCATGCCGTGCGGCTTCGATCATTAAAACCGACATAATTTGCAACACTTGTGACACGTGCGGCAGAACCCGGTAACACCTTCCTGACACAGGCCTAATGATGTTTACAGTAATGTAACCTTCCCGTAAAATGCCCGCACACTTTAAACGCCACCAGACTCCGTGGAATTGAGGTCGTTAAATGAGACTCGGGAAATACAATAAAAGTTTGGGATGGTTGTCATTATTCGCGGGCACTGTATTACTCAGTGGCTGCGATTCTGCACTACTAGACCCCAAAGGACAGATTGGACTGGAACAACGTTCACTGATATTGACGGCTTTTGGCCTGATGTTGATTGTGGTTATTCCTGCCATTTTGATGGCTGTTGGTTTCGCCTGGAAGTATCGTGCGAGCAATAAAGATGCGAAGTATAGCCCTAACTGGTCACACTCCAATAAAGTGGAAGCTGTGGTCTGGACGGTTCCTATTCTGATCATCCTGTTCCTTGCCGTACTGACCTGGAAAACCACTCACGCACTTGAGCCAAGCAAACCGCTGGTTCACGATGAGAAACCTATTACCATTGAAGTGGTCTCCATGGACTGGAAATGGTTCTTCATCTATCCAGAGCAGGGTATTGCTACCGTGAATGAAATCGCCTTCCCGGCGAACACTCCGGTTCAGTTCAAAGTGACTTCCAACTCCGTAATGAACTCCTTCTTCATCCCACGTCTGGGTAGCCAGATTTACGCGATGGCCGGTATGCAGACCAACCTGCACCTGATCGCGAATGAAGCAGGCACCTATGATGGTATCTCCGCCAGCTATAGTGGCCCGGGCTTCTCTGGTATGAAGTTCAAAGCCATTGCCACGCCGGACCGTGCCGCTTTCGACCAGTGGGTTGATAAAGCGAAACAGTCTCCGAACACCATGTCTGACATGGCTACGTTCGACAAAGTGGCTACACCTAGCGAATACAACAAGGTGGAGTACTTCTCTAACGTGAAACCGAATTTGTTCAAAGACGTTATTGGCAAATTTATGGATCACGGCAAGAGCATGGACATGACCCAGCCTGAAGGCGAGCACAGCGCGCACGAAGGTATGGAAGGCATGGACATGAGCCACGCGGAAACCGCTCACTAAGGGGCCGAGGAAGAAAATGTTCGGAAAATTGACACTGGATGCAGTGCCCTACCATGAACCGATTATCGTGGTTACGGTGGCTGCAATTATCATTGGTGGCGCGGCCTTACTGGCCCTGATCACTTACTTCGGTAAGTGGAGCTACCTGTGGAACGAGTGGCTGACTTCGGTTGACCACAAAAAACTCGGTATCATGTACTGCATCGTCGGTATCGTCATGTTAATTCGTGGCTTTGCGGATGCGATCATGATGCGTAGCCAGCAGGCACTCGCTTCTGCGGGTGAAGCCGGCTTCCTGCCACCGCACCACTACGATCAGATCTTTACCGCCCACGGCGTTATCATGATCTTCTTCGTGGCGATGCCGCTGGTTATCGGTCTGATGAACGTTGTCGTTCCGCTGCAAATCGGCGCGCGCGACGTGGCGTTCCCGTTCCTGAACAACCTGAGCTTCTGGTTCACGGTTGTCGGCGTTATCCTGGTTAACCTGTCACTGGGTGTGGGCGAATTCGCGCAGACCGGCTGGCTGGCTTACCCGCCGCTGTCAGGAATTGAGTACAGTCCAGGCGTTGGCGTCGACTACTGGATTTGGGCGCTTCAGCTCTCCGGTGTCGGTACTACCCTGACCGGTATCAACTTCTTCGTGACCATTATCAAGATGCGTGCCCCAGGCATGACCATGTTCAAGATGCCGGTATTTACCTGGGCATCTCTGTGCGCCAACATCCTGATTATTGCCTCCTTCCCAATTCTGACCGTCACCATCGCGCTGCTGACCCTGGACCGCTACCTGGGCACCCATTTCTTCACGAATGATATGGGTGGCAACATGATGATGTACATCAACCTGATTTGGGCCTGGGGTCACCCGGAAGTGTACATTCTGGTTCTGCCTGTGTTCGGTGTGTTCTCCGAAATCGCGGCAACCTTCTCGCGTAAACGTCTGTTTGGTTACACCTCTCTGGTGTGGGCAACCGTGTGTATTACCGTTCTGTCGTTCATCGTTTGGCTGCACCACTTCTTCACCATGGGTGCGGGCGCGAACGTAAACGCCTTCTTCGGTATTACCACCATGATTATCGCAATCCCTACCGGGGTGAAGATCTTCAACTGGCTGTTCACCATGTACCAGGGCCGCATCGTGTTCCACTCAGCGATGCTGTGGACTATCGGCTTCATCGTGACCTTCTCCGTAGGTGGGATGACCGGCGTACTGCTGGCGGTACCAGGTGCTGACTTCGTTCTGCACAACAGCCTGTTCCTGATTGCGCACTTCCATAACGTTATCATCGGTGGCGTCGTCTTCGGCTGCTTCGCTGGCGTAACCTACTGGTGGCCAAAAGCGTTCGGCTTCACGCTGAACGAAAAATGGGGTAAACGCGCGTTCTGGTTCTGGATCATCGGCTTCTTCGTAGCATTTATGCCGCTGTACGTGCTGGGCTTCATGGGTATGACCCGTCGTCTGAGCCAGCAGATCGATCCGCAGTTCCACCCAATGCTGATGGTTGCAGCGGGCGGTGCCGTGCTGATTGCCTGTGGTATCGCGTCTCAGCTGATTCAGTTCTACGTGTCTATTCGCGACCGCGACCAGAACCGTGACCTGACCGGTGACCCATGGGGTGGCCGTACGCTGGAGTGGGCAACCTCTTCTCCACCTCCTTTCTATAACTTTGCCATCGTGCCGCAGGTTCATGAACGCGACGCATTCTGGGAAATGAAAGAAAAAGGTGAAGCGTACAAGCAACCTGCTCATTACGAAGAGATCCACATGCCGAAAAACAGCGGTGCGGGCATTGTGATTGCCGCCTTCGCAACGGTATTTGGTTTCGCAATGATCTGGCACATCTGGTGGATGGCGATTGTTGGCTTCGCCGGCATCGTAATCAGCTGGATTGTGAAGAGCTTTGACGAGGACGTGGACTACTACGTACCAGTCCGTGAAGTTGAGAAGCTGGAAAACCAGCATTTCGACGAGATTTCTAAAGCGGGGCTGAAAAATGGCAACTGATACTCTGGCGCACTCAACTGCCCACGCGCATGAGCATGCGCACCACGATACAGGACCGACTAAAGTCTTCGGTTTCTGGATCTACCTGATGAGCGACTGCATTCTGTTCTGCTGTCTGTTCGCGACCTATGCCGTTCTGGTGAACGGCACGGCGGGCGGCCCGGCTGGCAAGGACATCTTTGAACTGCCGTTCGTTCTGGTTGAAACCGCACTGCTGTTATTCAGCTCCATCACCTACGGCATGGCGGCTATCGCCATGTACAAAAACAACAAGAGTCAGGTTGTGTCCTGGCTGGCGTTGACCTGGTTGTTTGGTGCTGGATTTATCGGGATGGAAATCTATGAATTCCATCACCTGATCATGGAAGGCTTCGGCCCGGATCGTAGTGGCTTCCTGTCCGCGTTCTTCGCGCTGGTTGGTACCCACGGTCTGCACGTGACCTCCGGTCTGATCTGGATGGCAGTACTGATGTTCCAGATTTCCCGTCGCGGCCTGACCAGTACTAACCGTACCCGTATCCTGTGCCTGAGCCTGTTCTGGCACTTCCTGGACGTGGTGTGGATCTGTGTGTTCTCTGTTGTATATCTGATGGGGGCGATGTAATGAGTCATTCAAACGATCATGGCGCTTCCCACGGTAGCGTAAAAACCTACATGACAGGTTTCATCCTGTCGATCATCCTGACGGTGATCCCGTTCTGGATGGTGATGAGCGGTACTGCGTCTCACGCGGCAATCCTGGGCACCGTCCTGGTTACCGCGGTAGTGCAGATTCTGGTGCATCTGGTTTGCTTCCTGCACATGAACACCAAGTCCGATGAAGGCTGGAATATGACCGCCTTTATCTTTACCGTGATTATCATCGCTATCCTGGTAGTCGGTTCCATCTGGATTATGTGGAACCTCAACTACAACATGATGGTTCACTAAGAGCGGCGAGTATGTTTAAGCAATACCTGCAAGTAACGAAACCAGGCATCATCTTTGGCAACCTGATCTCCGTGATCGGAGGGTTCCTGCTGGCCTCTAAGGGCAGCATTGATTACACCCTCTTTATCTACACGCTGGTCGGTGTGTCACTGGTTGTTGCGTCCGGTTGTGTATTTAACAACTACATCGACATGGATATCGACAAGAAGATGGAAAGGACCAAAAATCGGGTGCTGGTGAAAGGCCTGATCGCCCCTTCCGTCTCGCTGGTGTACGCCACCTTGCTGGGTATTGCTGGCTTTATGCTGCTGTGGTTTGGTGCTAACCCGCTGGCCTGCTGGCTGGGGGTGATGGGGTTCGTGGTGTATGTGGGCGTCTACAGCCTGTATATGAAACGCCACTCCGTCTACGGCACGCTGATTGGTTCTCTCTCCGGCGCTGCGCCGCCGGTGATTGGCTACTGCGCGGTCACGAACGAGTTCGACAGCGGTGCACTGATCCTGCTGGCTATCTTTAGCCTGTGGCAGATGCCGCACTCCTATGCCATCGCGATTTTCCGCTTTAAGGATTATCAGGCAGCGAACATCCCGGTTCTGCCGGTCGTGAAGGGCATTTCTGTTGCCAAGAACCACATCACGCTGTACATCATCGCCTTTGCCGTGGCAACGCTGATGCTCTCTCTGGGTGGTTACGCCGGATACAAATATCTGGCGGTAGCGGCCGCGGTGAGCGTCTGGTGGCTCGGTATGGCGCTGCGCGGTTACAAAGTGGAAGATGACAAAGTCTGGGCGCGCAAGCTGTTTGTGTTCTCGATTGTGGCCATCACCTCACTGTCCGTGATGATGTCCGTGGACTTCATGGTGCCAGATTCACACAACCTACTGACTTACGTCTGGTAAGCCAAAAAAGGTGAATAAAGGGGTGCTTCGGCACCCTTTTTTATTCACTGAATCTACTAATAACGCATGTAATATTTGTTAAATAACCCTTTATTTACCCCGCCCCTTCCCCGCACTACACTATGGCCTGCTTTTGAACTGAGGTGGTAATGAACGATTATAAAATGACGCCAGGCGAGCTACGCGCGACCTGGGGCTTAGGGACTGTCTTCTCGCTACGGATGCTTGGCATGTTTATGGTCCTGCCTGTTCTGACCACGTACGGTATGGTGCTGCAGGGGGCCAGCGAGGCGCTGATTGGGCTCGCGATCGGCATCTACGGCCTGGCACAGGCGGTCTTCCAGATCCCCTTTGGCCTGCTCTCCGATCGTGTGGGGCGAAAGCCGCTAATCGTCGGTGGGCTGCTGGTCTTTGTGCTCGGAAGCGTGATTGCCGCCCTCTCCCACTCCATCTGGGGGATTATTCTTGGCCGCGCCCTGCAAGGGTCCGGCGCGATTGCCGCCGCGGTGATGGCGCTACTCTCAGACTTAACCCGCGAGCAAAACCGCACCAAAGCGATGGCGTTCATCGGCGTGAGCTTTGGCGTGACGTTTGCGATTGCCATGGTGCTGGGCCCCATCATTACGCACACGTTGGGTCTGCACGCCCTGTTCTGGATGATTGCCGTGCTGGCAACCATCGGTATTGCCTTAACCCTGTGGGTCGTGCCGGACAGCAAGAACCACGTTCTGAACCGCGAATCAGGGATGGTAAAAGGCTGCTTCAGCAAAGTGATTGTTGAGCCGCGCCTGCTTAAGCTGAATTTTGGCATTATGTGCCTGCACATCCTGCTGATGTCGACCTTTGTCGCTCTGCCCGGCCAGCTTGCCGCAGCGGGTTTCCCGGCGGCTGAGCACTGGAAAATCTATCTGGTCACGATGCTGATTTCGTTTGTCTCCGTCGTGCCGTTCATCATCTACGCCGAAGTGAAGCGCAAAATGAAGCGCGTCTTCGTGGGCTGCGTGGCGGTCCTGCTGATTGCCGAAATTGTGCTCTGGGGTGCCGGTCCGCACTTCTGGGAACTGATTGCCGGCGTACAGCTGTTCTTCCTGGCCTTTAACCTGATGGAAGCGCTGCTGCCGTCGCTGATCAGCAAAGAGTCCCCCGCCGGTTACAAAGGTACGGCAATGGGCATTTACTCCACCAGCCAGTTCCTCGGCGTGGCGATTGGCGGCTCGCTTGGCGGCTGGGTGGACGGCCTGTTTGATTCACAAACCGTGTTTCTCGCCGGTGCGCTACTGGCAACAGTCTGGCTGCTGGTCGCCAGCACCATGAAAGAGCCGCGCTACGTGAGCAGCCTGCGCGTGGAAATCCCGGATGATGTGGAAATCAGCGATATGCTGAAGCAGCGTCTGGAAGCCAAAGAGGGTGTGACAGAAGTACTCATCGTCCCGGAAGAGCGCAGCGCTTACGTCAAAATAGACAGTAAAATAACCAACCGCTTCGAGGTAGAGCAGGCGATCAAAGCGTGAAAAAAAGCCCGGTTAAACCGGGCTTTTTTATATTAATCGCGGAAGTTTTTAAACTGGAACGGTTGCCCCAGATCGCCGCCGCGCACCAGCGCCATTACGGACTGGAGATCATCGCGGGACTTACCGGTCACGCGAATTTCTTCGCCCTGGATCTGCGCCTGCACCTTCAGCTTGCTGTCTTTAATGAGCTTAACGATCTTCTTCTGCACCGCGCTCTCGATGCCCTGCTTCAGCCTGGCTTCCACAAACCAGTTTTTACCACTGTGCACAAACTCTTCCGGCACGTCCAGAGACGTCCCTTCGATACCGCGTTTTAACAGCTTGGCGCGCAGAATGTCGAGCAGCTGATTCACCTGGAAATCAGACTCGCTCAGCACCTTAATGGTCTTATTTGCGTCGTTCAGCTCAAACGACGCCTCAACGCCGCGAAAATCGAAACGTGACTCAACTTCGCGGGTTGCGTTCTCAACGCCGTTGCGAACTTCCTGGATATCAACTTCGGAAACAATATCGAAAGATGGCATCTTTTCTTCTCCCTTCACTTTTGTTGCGTTGCATAATACCCGCTACGAGGCATAACTCAACAGAAGCTTAGCTGTATAATTAAGCTGTAACACCTGGCGCAGTTGCAGGTGAGGAGGAACAATGAAAATTACGGTGCTCGGATGCGGAGCGCTTGGTCAGCTGTGGCTGACCGCGCTGTGCAAGCACGGACATGAGGTTCAGGGCTGGCTGCGCGTGCCCCAGCCCTATTGCAGTGTAAACCTGATTGGTGAAGACGGAAGCATCTTTAACGAATCCCTCACCGCGAACGATCCTGACTTCCTGGCGCAAAGCGACCTTTTACTGGTGACGCTCAAAGCGTGGCAGGTCTCAGACGCGGTAAAAACGCTGGCCGCGCAGCTCCCCTCCACTTCCCCCATTCTGCTGCTGCATAACGGCATGGGGACGCTTGATGAGCTGAAAAACGTCCCGCAGCCCCTGCTGATGGCGACGACCACGCACGCTGCGCGTCGCGATGGCAACATCATCGTGCATGTCGCCAGCGGCGTGACGCACATCGGGCCCGCCAGAACTCAGGATGGAGATTACAGCTATCTTGCCGATGTGCTGCAGAAGGTGCTGCCGGACGTCGCCTGGCACAACAACATCCGCCCTCAGCTGTGGCGCAAGCTGGCGGTAAACTGCGTAATCAATCCGCTGACGGCGCTGTGGAACTGCCCGAACGGAGAGCTGAAAAATCATCCGCAGGACGTTGCCATGCTGTGTGCGGAAGTCGCGGCGGTCGTTGAGCGGGAAGGCCTGCATACCTCGGCCGACGATTTGCGCTGCTATGTCGAGCAGGTCATTGAGAGCACGGCAGAAAACATCTCCTCGATGCTGCAGGATGTTCGGGCATTACGCCACACGGAGATCGACTACATCACCGGCTATCTGTTAAAACGCGCCCGCGCGCACGGTATAGCCGTGCCGGAAAACGCCCGTCTGTATGACCTGGTTAAACGTAAGGAGAGTGAATATGAGCGCGTCAGCACTGATCTGCCTCGCCCCTGGTAGCGAAGAGATGGAAGCGGTCACCACCATTGATTTGATGGTGCGCGGCGGCATTAAGGTCACCACCGCCAGCGTCGCCAGCGACGGTAATCTGGCAATCACCTGCTCGCGCGGGGTGAAAATCCTTGCGGATGCTCCCCTTGTTCAGGTGGCTGACGGCGATTACGACATCATCGTTCTGCCCGGCGGCTTAAAAGGCGCGGAATGTTTTCGCGACAGTCCGCTGCTGGTCGAGACCGTGCGTCAGTTTCATTTATCCGGCCGCATCGTCGCGGCAATCTGTGCCGCCGCCGGAACGGTTCTGATTCCGCACGATATCTTCCCCATCGGCAACATGACCGGTTTCCCGGGGCTCAAGGATACGATCCCGGAAGAGCACTGGGTTGATAAACGCGTCGTCTGGGATCCGCGCGTCAACCTGCTGACCAGCCAGGGGCCAGGCACCGCGATTGATTTTGGCTTAAAGATTATTGACCTGCTGGTCGGGCGCGAGAAAGCGTACGAAGTAGCGTCATCGCTGGTGATGCCTGCGGGGATTTATAATTATTACGAATAGGTGTTCTCCCTCACCCTGTGGGAGAGGGGCGGAGGCAACAGGTCGCCCCCGCCCTGCAATAAACTACGGGCGATACACCTTCACATTCGCAAAGCCCTGCTCGCGCAGATACAGCGCCTGCAGACGGCTCATCACCCCACGCTCACACCACAGCAGATAGGTTTTGCTCTGGTCGAGGTCGCCAAATTTGGTGCTCAGCTTGTAGAACGGCAGAGAAACCACTTCGACGCCTTCAACCTGCAGCGGCTTGTCATCCTGCTCATCAATGGAGCGAATATCCAGAATTGCATCGTTAGCGCCGAAACCGCTCACGGTTTCAACTTCTACGACTTCCTGCTCGGTCTGCTGGGCAATCTCGCGGATGTCGATGTTGGAGGCTTCCTCCACCACTTTTTCCAGAATGCTGAAATCGAAGTTCTCTTCTTCCGCTTCGATCTTCGCCTTCACCGCCTTCACCGTTGGGCTTTTTGAGATCACGCCGCAGTATTCCGGCATGGTGCGGGCAAAATCTTCGGTGCCGATTTCGCGCGCCAGGTCGATGATGTGCTCTTTGTCGTGGGAGATCAGCGGACGCAGGATCAGCGTATCAGACACGTTGTCGATAAGACGCAGGTTGGTCAGCGTCTGGCTGGATACCTGGCCCAGCGCTTCACCGGTGACCAGCGCCTGCACGCCGTAGCGCTCGGCAACTTTGGACGCCGCACGCACCATCATGCGTTTCAGCACCACGCCCATCTGGCCGTCGTCGACTTTCTCGAGGATTTCACCCACGACCGGCTCAAAGTTGATCGCCACGAAACGCACGCGGTGGGAACTGCCGAAGCGGTTCCACAGATAATGCGCGACCTGACGAACGCCGATTTCGTGCGCCGCGCCGCCCAGGTTGAAGAAGCAGTAGTGCACGCGGCAGCCGCGACGCATCAGCATATAGCTGGAGACGCCGGAGTCGAAGCCGCCGGAGATGAGGGACAGGACGTCTTCCTGGGTGCCAATCGGGAAGCCGCCGATACCTTCATAGCGCCCTTTCACCAGCAGCAGGCGATCGTTTTCGATCTCCAGGTTCACGGTCACGTCCGGGTTGGTCAGACGAACGCGCGCCGTTTCAACGTGCTGGTTCAAACCGCCGCCGACGTAACGTTCCACTTCAATAGAGCTGAACTCGTGCTTGCCGCGACGCTTCACGCGCACGCAGAAGGTTTTGCCTTCGATCTGATCGCGGTACTGGACCAGCGCTTTCTCGAAGATGTCGTGCATATCGCTGAACGGAACATCTTCCACTTCCAGGATATGGTGGATCCCCGGAATACGGGTCAGCGCGTCGCGAATATCCTGACGTTTATTTTCGTCTTTGGCGCGCACTTCAACGTGGTCCCAGTGGCGCACCACGGCGAGGGTTTCGTCGTAGTGCTTTAATACGTTACGAATGTTCCCGGTGAGAATTTTAATAAAGCGCAAACGCACAGATTGGCTTTTGATGGTGATTTCAGGGAACAATTTAATGATAAACTTCATGGCGGCAATGTTTCTTAGGCAAGCGTATTAAGGCTTGTAATGGAAAAGAGTACAGCAGCCCACACCCGTGGCTGCATCCAGGCGCGCAAGTATACCACCATCGCGCCGCTCCTGTGCACATTGCGCGTTATTTGATAATTGCCCTGAGTCCGTTACCATGTCGGGGCTGAGAATATAAGAGTCAATTCACTATGCCGAAGAAGAACGACGCACCGGCCAGTTTCGAAACTGCGCTGAGTGAACTGGAGCAAATCGTTACCCGTCTTGAGAGCGGCGATCTCCCGCTGGAAGAGGCGCTCAATGAATTCGAGCGTGGCGTGCAGCTGGCGCGCCAGGGGCAGGTCAAACTGCAGCAGGCCGAGCAGCGCGTGCAGATCCTGCTTTCCGACAACGAAGACGCGAAAACCACGCCTTTCACACCGGACGCCGAGTAAATGGATTTTGCCAACGAGCTTCAGGCGCGTGTCGTACGCGCCAACGACGCCCTGCGCCGTTTTATTGCGCCACAGCCTTTTCAGAACACTCCACTGGTTGAAGCCATGCACTATGGCGCACTCTTGGGTGGAAAGCGCCTGCGCCCGTTCCTGGTGTACGCCACAGGCAATATGTTTGGCATCAGCGATAACACGCTGGACGCCCCGGCAGCCGCCGTTGAGTGCATCCACGCCTACTCGCTGATCCACGACGATCTCCCGGCCATGGACGACGACGATTTGCGTCGGGGTCAACCTACCTGCCATATCAAGTTTGGCGAGGCGAATGCCATTCTGGCGGGTGATGCCCTGCAAACGCTGGCATTCTCGATTTTGAGCGACGCGCCGATGGCCGAAGTGGCCGACCGCGACCGGCTGGCGATGATCTCCGAGCTGGCAATGGCCAGCGGCGTGGCCGGCATGTGCGGCGGACAGGCACTGGATCTGGAAGCGGAAGGACGTCAGGTTAATCTGGAACAGCTGGAGCGTATTCACCGCCATAAAACCGGGGCGTTGATTCGTTCCGCCGTTCGCCTGGGCGCGCTGAGCGCGGGTGAACAAGGGCGCAAAGCCCTGCCGATTCTGGACAGATACGCAGAAAGTATCGGTCTGGCATTCCAGGTTCAGGATGACATTCTGGATGTGGTGGGCGATACTGCAACATTGGGTAAACGTCAGGGTGCGGACCAGCAGCTTGGCAAAAGTACCTACCCCGCCCTGCTGGGCCTTGAGCAAGCCCAACGTAAAGCCCGGGATCTGATTGACGACGCCCGCCAGTCGCTAAATGAACTGGCCGCGCAATCGCTGGATACCTCGGCACTGGAAGCGCTAGCGGACTATATAATCCAGCGTGATAAATAAACTATATATCTCGATGAGCCTTTGATGAGTTTTGATATTGCCAAATACCCGACACTGGCGTTAGTTGACTCCACCCAGGAGCTACGTCTGTTGCCGAAAGAGAGCCTGCCGAAGCTGTGCGACGAGCTGCGTCGCTACCTGCTCGACAGCGTAAGCCGCTCCAGCGGCCATTTCGCCTCCGGGCTTGGCACGGTTGAGCTGACCGTGGCGCTGCACTATGTCTATAACACGCCTTTCGATCAGCTCATCTGGGACGTGGGCCACCAGGCTTATCCGCACAAAATTCTGACCGGACGTCGCGATAAAATTGGCACCATTCGTCAGAAAGGCGGCCTGCACCCGTTCCCGTGGCGCGGTGAGAGCGAGTACGACGTGCTGAGCGTCGGCCACTCCTCCACCTCCATTTCTGCGGGCATCGGTATTGCCGTTGCCGCCGAGAAAGAGAACAAGCAGCGCCGCACCGTCTGCGTGATTGGCGACGGCGCCATCACCGCAGGGATGGCCTTCGAAGCCATGAACCACGCGGGCGACATCAAGCCGGACATGCTGGTTATCCTTAACGATAACGAAATGTCGATTTCCGAGAACGTCGGCGCGCTGAACAACCATCTGGCCCAGCTGCTCTCCGGCAAGCTTTACTCCTCGCTGCGCGAAGGCGGCAAGAAAGTCTTCTCCGGCGTACCGCCGATTAAAGAGCTGCTCAAGCGTACCGAAGAACACATCAAAGGCATGGTCGTGCCGGGCACCCTGTTTGAAGAGCTGGGCTTTAACTATATTGGCCCGGTTGACGGTCACGACGTGCTGGGCCTGGTGACCACGCTCAAGAACATGCGCGACCTGAAAGGCCCGCAGTTCCTGCACATCATGACCAAAAAAGGGCGCGGTTACGAACCGGCGGAAAAAGATCCGATCACCTTCCACGCGGTACCGAAATTTGACCCGTCGAGCGGCTGTCTGCCAAAAAGCAGCGGCGGCATGCCGAGCTATTCAAAAATCTTCGGCGACTGGCTATGCGAAACCGCAGCCAAAGACAACAAGCTGATGGCTGTGACGCCTGCCATGCGTGAAGGCTCCGGTATGGTGGAGTTCTCCAGAAAATACCCTGACCAGTATTTTGACGTTGCCATTGCCGAGCAGCATGCGGTGACGTTTGCAGCGGGCCTGGCCATTGGCGGCTACAAGCCGGTTGTCGCTATCTACTCCACCTTCCTGCAGCGCGCCTACGATCAGGTGATCCACGACGTGGCGATTCAGAAGCTGCCGGTACTGTTTGCTATCGATCGTGCGGGCATCGTCGGTGCCGACGGCCAGACGCACCAGGGCGCGTTTGATCTGTCGTTCCTGCGCTGTATTCCGGATATGGTTGTCATGACGCCAAGCGACGAGAACGAATGTCGTCAGATGCTGTTTACCGGTTACCACTATCAGGATGGCCCAAGCGCCGTTCGCTACCCGCGCGGCAATGCGGTGGGCGTTGAGCTTCAGCCGCTGGAAAAACTGCCGATCGGTAAAGGTCTGGTGAAGCGTCGCGGTGAAAAAGTGGCGATCCTGAACTTCGGCACGCTGATGCCAGAGGCGGCTAAAGCGGCTGAAGCATTGAATGCCACCCTGGTGGACATGCGCTTTGTGAAGCCGCTCGACGACTCTCTGATCCTGAGTATGGCAGAGACGCATGACGTGCTGGTCACGCTGGAAGAAAACGCCATCATGGGCGGCGCGGGCAGCGGCGTGAACGAGGTACTGATGGCGAACCGTACAGCCGTGCCGGTGCTGAACCTCGGCCTGCCGGATCACTTCATTCCGCAAGGTACTCAGGACGAAGCCCGTGCGGCGATAGGCCTGGACGCCGCCGGTATCGAAGCCAAAATCCGTACCTGGCTGGACTGACCCCTCCCCCTTTTCCGCTCCTGCTATGCTTAAACCTGGTGTTCAAACAGCAGGAGCGGAACCGTGCAATACACTACGTTAGGAAAAACGGACCTTAAGGTTTCCCGACTTTGTCTGGGATGCATGACCTTTGGCGAGCCCGATCGAGGAAGCCACGCCTGGACGCTGCCGGAAGAGAGCAGCCGTCCGATTATCAAACGCGCCATCGAGGGCGGCATTAACTTCTTTGACACCGCCAATAGCTACTCCGACGGCAGCAGCGAGGAGATTGTCGGCCGCGCCCTGCGCGATTTTGCCCGTCGGGAGGACATCGTCGTCGCCACCAAGGTCTTCTATCCGTCAGGCGACCTGTCTCAGGGACTTTCTCGCGCCCAGATCCTTCGCTCCATTGATGACAGCCTCAGACGTCTGAACATGGATTACGTCGATCTGCTGCAAATTCACCGCTGGGATTACAACACGCCAGTCGAGGAGACGCTTGAGGCGCTCAACGACGTGGTCAAAGCCGGGAAAGCTCGCTACATCGGCGCGTCGTCTATGCACGCGTCGCAGTTTGCCCAGGCGCTGGATCTCCAGGCGCAGCACGGCTGGGCGCGATTTGTCACCATGCAGGATCACTACAATCTGATCTATCGTGAAGAAGAACTCGAGATGCTGCCGCTGTGCCATCGGGAAGGCGTGGCGGTGATCCCGTGGAGTCCGCTGGCGCGCGGCCGCCTGACCCGTCCATGGGGGGAAACCACGGCTCGCCTGGTATCGGATGAAGTGGGTAAAAATCTTTATTCCGGTACCGAAGCCAGCGATGCGCTGATTGCCGAACGGTTAGCAGGAATTGCCGACGATACCGGTGCCACTCGCGCCCAGGTAGCGCTGGCTTGGCTGCTGGGCAAGCGCGGGGTCGCGGCACCGATTATTGGAACGTCGCGGGAAGAACAGCTGGATGAGCTGCTGAATGCGGTGGATATCACGCTGACGCCAGAGCAGATTGCCGAGCTGGAGACGCCGTATCAGCCGCATCCGGTGGTGGGGTTTAAGTAAGCCCTGCCACAGAGAAAGGGAACAAAACACATAGGCCGGGTAAGGCGAAGCCGCCACCCGGCAAAAGCTTACGCGAAGTGATCGTACCCTTTCCAGTCCAGCGTAACGGGCGCGCCGTCTTTCACAAACTTCAGCCCTTCGCTCTCCGGCATGATCTGACCGATGCAGGTGAATTTCGCGCCGAGATGCGCTAACGCCACGTCCAGCGTTCCACGGTTGAGCTCAGGCACCGTGAAGCACAACTCATAGTCTTCACCACCGGAGAGCGCCCAGCGCAGGGCCTGCTCAGGCTCCACATGGCGAAGCAGCTGCTCAGACAGCGGGAAGAGATCCAGGTCAACGCGCGCACCTACGCCGCTGGCCTTCAGGATATGGCCGAGATCGGAGATCAGCCCGTCAGAGAGATCGATAGCCGAGCTTGCCCGTTCGCGCAGCGCCTGACCGTGCAAAATACGCGGCGTTGGCCGCAGATGGCGTTTCACCAGATACGCCGCATCGTCAACATCTTCAACCGTTAAACGATTTTGAAGGATCGCCAGCCCTGCCGCGCTATCGCCCGGCGTACCGGTCACGTAGATCCAGTCGCCGGGTTTTGCGCCTGAACGCTTCAGCGCGCGGCCAAGCGGCACATAGCCGTGGATCGCCAGCGTCATCGACAGCGGCCCGGCAGTCGTGTCGCCGCCAATCAGCTGCATATCGTAATAGCTAAGCTGCTCAAAAAGCGCATCGCTAAAGGCTTCCAGCCAGGCTTCATCTACCTCTGGCAGCGTCAGAGCCAGCGTTAGCCACGCGGGATCGGCCCCCATCGCCGCCAGATCGCTGACGTTAACCGCCAGGGCTTTATACGCCAGATCGGCAGGATCGATATCCGGTAAGAAATGACGGCCGCACACCAGAGTGTCGGTGCTGATTGCCAGCGTCTGTTTTTCGGGAATATTGAGAAGTGCACAGTCATCGCCAATGCCGGTTTCAACATCAAGACGAGAGGTTCTGACACGGTCGAAATAACGGGCAATCAGGGAGAATTCGCCGCATGCCATACGTTATGCCTCAGCAAATAAAAGAAAAAACCGGAGCCGCACTGCCCGTCAGGCAATGCAGGACTCCGGTTTGCGGATCACTTTTTGTGGGGACGGATCGCAGGTGCTGCTTTATCAAGTACGCCGTTTACAAACTTGTGGCTGTCTTCAGCGCCGAAGGTTTTCGCCAGCTCGATCGCTTCGTTGATGGCCACTTTATACGGCACATCATCACGTTTAGACAGCTCAAACAGCGCGATACGCAACACTGCTTTTTCCACCTGACCCAGCTCTTCGAGCAGACGGGACAGGTATGGCTTCATCAGACCATCGAGATACGCGCTATTAGTCGCCACTCCCGACAGCAGTTCACGGAAGTACAGAACGTCAACGTCTTTCACGTCCTGTTCTGACAGGAACTGGTATTCAACATCAGAGATGTCGTTCTGGGACAACTGCCAGGAGTAAAGTGCCTGGACGGCACATTCACGGGCGCGGCGACGAGCAGCAGGTTTCACGGAATTCCCCTTACAAAAAAATCAGGCCTTGATGGCTTTCAATACATTGATCATTTCAAGCGCGGTCAGTGCAGCTTCTGCACCTTTGTTACCGGCTTTGGTGCCAGCACGTTCGATGGCTTGTTCAATACTTTCGGTGGTCAGCACGCCGAACGCGACAGGAATTTCAGCATCCTGCGCAACGTGTGCCAGACCGTTGCTTGCACCGCCCGCAACGTATTCGAAGTGCGCAGTGCCGCCACGAATAACGGTACCCAGCGCAATCACCGCGTCGTATTTACCGGTTTTCGCCAGCGCGCCCGCCGCCAGTGGCAGTTCGTAAGCGCCTGGAACCCAAACAACGGTAATGTTGTCATCTTTAACCTGGCCGATGCGTTTCAGGGCGTCAATCGCACCTTCCAGCAGGCTGTCGTTGATGAAGTTGTTGAAACGCGCAATGGTGATGGCGACGCGAGCGTCCGGGGTAGCTACAGCAGCTTCAATAATGTTCATACTCTTCCTTTACGGGTTCATTTGGCCCCGCAGGGGGGCGGATTTTATCATAATACTTTGCGCACTGCTTCCCTATTTCAGGAGCAATTACGCTGTCATTAAGTGGAGGCAGACATCCGGGCCTACCGGACGAATCTCGCTAAATTTGAGTTGCGGTGCGTCGGCCAGTTTTTCAAGGCCGGGCAGCACAAACAGGCCGCGCGCGTCGTGACCTAACAGTTTAGGCGCAACGTAAACAATCAGCTCATCCACCAGCCCGGCCTGTAAAAGCGCACCGGCGAGCGTTGGCCCCGCTTCAACCCAGATGCTGTTCACCTGCTGCTTGCCGAGCAGCATCATCAGCACCACCAGATCCAGATGACCGTTATGCTCCGGCACCATAATACTGCGCACGCCTTCCGGCCATTCGCGCGTATCTTCTCTGGTGCGGGCAATCCAGGTTTCACCCGGCTGCTGGACAATACGGTGCTCCGGCGTCACGCGGTTCTGGCTATCAATGATAATACGCAGCGGCTGACGCAGGTTCTCCTGCGGGTACAGCGCCTGAGTATCGGCATTCAGCTCGTCCCAGCGCACGGTCATGGCCGGATCGTCAGCCAGAACGGTTTCACTGCTGGTGAGAATAGCATGGCTTTGCGCGCGCAGACGTTGCACATCGCGCCTTGCCTGTGGTGACGTGATCCACTGGCTTTCGCCGTTTGCCATCGCCGTACGACCGTCCAGCGAGGCGCCCAGCTTAAGCTGAATATACGGGAACCCCGTGCGCATGCGCTTCAGAAAGCCTTTGTTGATCGCTTCCGCGTCCTGCATCATCAGCCCATGGCTGACGTCAATGCCTTCCTGCTGCAGGCGATACAGGCCGCGCCCGGCAACCTGCGGATTTGGGTCCTGCATCGCAGCGACCACGCGCGACACGCCCGCCGCAATCAGCGCTTCACAGCACGGCGGCGTACGCCCGTGATGGCTGCAGGGCTCCAGCGTGACGTAGGCTGTGGCGCCGCGCGCCTTCTCACCGGCCATGCGCAACGCATGGACCTCGGCATGCGGCTCGCCAGCACGATAGTGAAATCCCTCCCCTACGATCTCGCCATCTTTAACGATAACGCACCCGACGTTCGGGTTGGGATGGGTGGTAAAACGACCGCGCTGCGCCAGCTTCATGGCTCTCGCCATGTAAATCTCATCCTGCATGAGCTTAATCCTGTAAGCGGGCGATCTCTTCGCCAAACTCTTTGATGTCTTCGAAGCTGCGGTAGACCGAGGCGAAGCGGATATAGGCGACCTTATCGAGCTTTTTCAGCTGCTCCATCACAAGGTTGCCGATCATTTTGCTCGGCACTTCGCGCTCACCCAAACCACGAAGGTAAGATTTTATGTGGTTTAACGCCATCTCAACGTCATCCGCGCTGACAGGGCGTTTTTCCAGGGCCTTCAGCATCCCGCTGCGCAGTTTCTCTTCGTTAAACGGCTCACGCACGTCGTTGCTTTTTACCACGCGCGGCATTACCAGCTCTGCAACCTCAAAGGTCGTGAAACGCTCGTTGCACACCAGACACTGCCGACGACGGCGTACGGATGACCCTTCGCCCACAAGACGAGAGTCGATGACTTTGGTATCCACAGCGGAGCAGAATGGGCAATGCATACGGTATCCCTGTTATGTGGTTAACTAATTTTCATTTTACCCTGATCTGGCCTGACAACAAAGGAAGAGCTTTTTGAGACAAAGGATCTATGTCTGACACGTTGAGGCTGGCTACCATTAAGGCGATCCGTTATTCCAAGGAAATAAACGCAATGACAAGACGTTACCTGAAGATTTTGCTGGTGGGGAGCCTCTTCACCCTTAGCGCCTGTGCACAGCAAACCGAAGTTCGCCAGATGAAACAAAGCGTCAACACGCTCAATACGGCGATGGACAAACTGAATAAAGAAACGGTGAAGATCACCCAACAAAACGCGCTGAACGCAAAATCCAGCAGCGGGGTGTATCTGCTGCCTGGTGCCAATACGCCTGCGCGGCTCAACAGCCAGATTGGCACGCTTAAAATGTCACTGGTGAACGTTGCGGCGAATGCAGATGGTACTCGCGCAACATTACGCATCCAGGGAGAATCCAACGATCCACTTCCGGCCTTCAGCGGCACCGTCGAGTGGGGCCAGATCCAGGGCACAACCGAGAGCTATCAGGAAGTGAATGTGAAGAACCAGTTGTTCACTGCTCCCGCGAGTATACTGGCGCCCAGCGATGTTGATATCCCGCTTCAGCTGAGTGGACTCACGCCAGATCAGTTAGGTTTTATCCGCATCCACGATATCCAGCCCGCCGCGCAGTAACCCCTCCTTCAGCGGAGTGCAATGTCACTCCGCTAACATTTACATTTCGTATGGATTGGCAACATAAATGATTGCCGCTACAATCCCGGCCGTTTAAAGTACGCAAACGTGAACGCAATCGATTACGCGTGTGAGAGATATGTGAAACAACACATATTTTTGTGAGCAGGGATTCCTATAATAGGCACCGCAGAAACACGAAATATTTAGAAACGCAATTCGCGCATTTTTCACTCCCGGAAGGGAATTTCAATCAGTGGCATGATTATGAAAAAAACATTACTTGCAGCCGGCGCTGTGCTGGCACTTTCCTCCTCTTTCACTGTTAACGCAGCGGAAAACGATAAACCACAATATCTCTCCGACTGGTGGCACCAGAGCGTTAACGTCGTGGGCAGCTACCACACCCGTTTCGGACCACAGATCCGCAACGATACCTACCTGGAGTACGAAGCGTTCGCCAAGAAAGACTGGTTTGATTTCTACGGCTATATGGATGCACCGGTATTCTTCGGCGGTAACACCGACGCGAAAGGTATCTGGAACCACGGTTCCCCACTGTTCATGGAAATTGAACCACGCTTCTCTATTGATAAACTGACCGGTACCAGCCTGGCGTTTGGTCCGTTCAAAGAGTGGTACTTCGCGAACAACTACATCTACGACATGGGCCGCAATAAGTCTGGTCGCCAGAGCACCTGGTACATGGGTCTGGGTACGGACATCGATACCGGCCTGCCAATGAGCCTGTCTCTGAACGTATATGCTAAGTACCAGTGGCAGAACTACGGCGCCGCGAACGAAAACGAGTGGGATGGCTACCGTTTCAAAGTGAAATACTTTGTGCCAATTACCCAGCTGTGGGGCGGTAACCTGAGCTATATCGGCTTCACCAACTTTGACTGGGGTTCAGATCTGGGCGACAACGACTTCCGCGACCTGAACGGTAAGAAAGCGCGCACCAACGACTCCATCGCTTCCAGCCACATCCTGGCTCTGAACTACGATCACTGGCACTACTCTGTTGTTGCGCGTTACTGGCACAACGGTGGTCAGTGGAACGACGACGCGAGCCTGAACTTCGGCAACGGCGACTTCAGCGTTCGCTCTACCGGCTGGGGTGGTTACCTGGTTGTGGGTTATAACTTCTAACCTGTGCGGGACTGTGCGGGCTGCTGCCCTCACCCTGCCCCTCTCCCACAGGCAGAGGGAACAAATACTAAAAACGGCAACATACGTTGCCGTTTTGCTTTTACCTCGCCGCCAGGCTTTTTACTGCTTAACCTTCCGCAAAAAATCCGCCAGAGACCTGTCCGCACTCTCGCTAAACCGCCTCTCCGTCTGCACAATATTGAGACATCGGTCGAGCCGGAAACAGCGATAGTCATCGCGCCGTTCGCACCACGCCGCCAGCAGCCAACGCTCCCCCCAGAAGAACAATCCTAACGGCTGAACCTCACGCTGTGAGAGTTGCCCAACTTCGTCGCGGTAATGCAACGCCAGCACACGCTGAGCGGAAATTGCCTGATGAATCATGTCAAAATCGCTGCGGGAGTGGCTTTGCATGCAAAAATCCGGGGCGTAGATCCGCGTCTGCTCCGCCTTTCGACGACTCTCCTCGGGCAGGATAGCCAGCACCTTCTCCTGAGCCGACTCCAGCTCGCGCGACAGCGATTCCCCTCCCCAGGTTTTGAGCAGGCGAATCGCGACGATCAGCGCCTCTGACTCCTTATTTGTCAGCATCAGCGGCGGCAGGTCAAATCCCGACATCAGCCGATATCCGCTCCCCGCCTCACCTTCCACCGGCACGCCGGAAAGCGACAGGTCGCGAATATCGCGGTAGACCGTGCGCTCGGACACGCCAAGCCGGTCCGCCAGATGCGCTGCCGTTGTCAGACGCCTGCCCCGCAGGATCTGCACAATCTGAAACAAACGGTCAGCGCGTCGGGTCATATCTTATTCCGGTCTCAGGCAGGTTGATGGAGGCCGACGCGGTTACCCTCGCTGTCGGTAAACAATGCGATAGTGCCAATGCCATGCGGCAGTTCCAGCGGGCCAAACACGCACTCGCCGCCCGCGGAGGCGATGCGATCGAGCGTGGCCGCCAGATTGTCAGTATGCAGGTAAATAATAGCGCCCTGCAAAGACGGTGTAACGCCGTCAAATTTTGCCAGCGCCCCGCCTGTACCCGGATCCTCATGCGGGAAAACGGCCAGCTCCGCGCAGTCCATTTTCTCGCGACGCAGCGCGAGCTGCATCACCGGCTCATAAAATTTGATGGCGCGATCCATATCCGCGACCGGAATCTCAAACCAGTTAATGACGCTTTTCATACATCCTCCTGACTGTTGTTTGGGTTCAGAAGGAGTCTACGAGAGGGCTCCTGACAGCATACTGTCAGGAGTGTTTGTCAGGAGCAGATAAAAAAAAAATCCCGGTCAACCGACCGGGATTTCGATAACGCGCTAAACGTCGCCTTACGGCAGAATGGACGGCTGATCCGCCCCTTCTTTCTCGACTTTCTGCTGGAGCAGGTGCTCGCGCTTCATGCCGAGTTTCAGTGCCAGAGCGGACGCGACGTAGATAGACGAGGCCGTACCGATGGTGACACCGATCAGCATGGTCAGCGAGAAGCCTTCCAGTACCGGACCACCGAAGAGGAACAGCATCAGGATCACCATCAGGGTGGTACCGGATGTGATCAGGGTACGGTGCAGCGTCTGGGTCAACGACACGTTAAAGATTTCGTACGGCGTACCGCGACGGATCTTACGGAAGTTTTCACGGATACGGTCAGATACCACGATACTGTCGTTCAGTGAGTAACCGATAACGGACATCAGGGATGCCACAATCGTCAGGTCAATCTCAATGTGGAACAGCGACAGTATGCCCATGGTGATCACCACGTCGTGCGCCAGAGCGATAACCACACCGGCCGCCAGTCGCCACTCAAAGCGGAAACCGACGTACACCAGGATGGAAATCAGCGCCACCAGCAGCGCCATCGCGCCGGTCTGCGCCAGGTCAGCACCCACGCTTGGGCCGACGAACTCAATACGCTTGACCGCCGCGTTCTGGCTGGTTGTTTCGTTAATCACGCTAACAACCTTGCTGCCCAGCTCCTGGCTGCCGTTGGCATCGTGCACCGGCGGCATACGCACCATGATGTCGCGGCTGCTGCCGAAGTTCTGCAGCAGCGGCTCTTCAAAGCCCGCTTTCTGCAGAGACAGACGCATCTGGTCCATATCGACCGGCTTTTCCAGGGAGATCTCGATGACCGTACCACCGGTGAAATCGAGACCCCAGTTAAAGCCTTTCACGCCCATAATGATGATGGACAGAATCAGCAGGAAACCTGAAATGCCGAAGGCCCAGTAGTCCCAGCGCATAAAGTCCCAGACTTTACGGCCGTGGTTCAATTGTTCAACAGTATATTCCTGTGCCACAACGCACTCCTCAGATAGACAGCTTTTTGACGCGCTTGCCGCCGTACAGCAGGTTCACGATGGCACGGGTGCCGACAATAGCGGTAAACATTGACGTTGCGACACCGATACCGGTTGTGATCGCAAAGCCTTTGATCGCGCCAGTACCCACTGCATACAGGATAAGAACCTTAATCAGTGTTGTTACGTTCGCATCGAAGATGGAGCTGAACGCGCCTTTATAGCCTTCGTCAATCGCCTGCTGAATAGAGCGGCCGTTGCTCAACTCTTCTTTGATACGTTCGTTAATCAGTACGTTGGCGTCGACCGCCACCGCAAGAGTAAGAACGATACCCGCAATCCCCGGCATGGTCAGCGTCGCCCCCGGCAGCAGGGACATAATGCCGATGATCAGCACCAGGTTGGCGATCAGCGCGGAGGTCGCAATCAGACCAAACTTCTTATAGAAGAAGATCATGAAGAGGATAGAGACCACCAGACCGGCCAGACACGCTTCCAGACCCTGCTGAATGTTTTGCATACCCAGAGTTGGACCAATGGTACGTTCTTCAACAATCTGAATTGGCGCAATCAGCGCACCGGCACGCAGCAGCAGGGAGAGCTGACGCGCTTCGTTCGGGTTGTTGATACCGGTGATACGGAAGCTGTTACCCAGACGAGACTGGATATTGGCGATGTTAATCACCTCTTCCTCTTTCACCAGCACCGCACGACCGTTTGCATCTTTCTTACCGCTGTCTTTGTACTCCACGAACAGGGTCGCCATCGGTTTGCCGATGTTGTCCTTGGTGAAGTTAGACATGATGTTACCGCCCGCGCTATCCAGCGATATGTTAACCTGCGGCTGGTTGTATTCGTCCTGGCTCGACGTGGAGTCGGTGATGTGGTCACCGGTCAGAATCACGCGTTTGTACAGCACTACTGGCTGACCTTCGCGGGTCTGTTTCACTTCGGAGTCACCCGGAATACGCCCTGCGGCGGCAGCGGACTGATCGACGTTGGAGTTCACCAGACGGAATTCCAGGGTTGCGGTCGCACCCATAATCTCTTTCGCACGCGCGGTATCCTGGATACCAGGCAGTTCAACCACGATACGGTCAGCACCCTGACGCTGTACCAGCGGCTCAGCCACGCCCAGCTGGTTTACACGGTTACGCAGAATGTTGATGTTCTGCTGAACGGCATATTCACGCGCTTCTTTCAGACGCGCATCGGTCATCACCGCGCGCAGCTGGTTGCTGCCCTGAGAGGTGATTACCAGGTCACGGTGACGTTGGGTCAGGTAATCTACAGCCTGATCGCGCGCCGCGCTGTCGCGGAACGTGATGCTCATGCCGTAGTTATCTTCTTTACGCACGGTGGTATAAGCGATGCCTTTATCACGCAGATCGCTGCGCAGGCTGTCAATATTCTGTTCCTGCAGCTTGCCAAGCGCGGTATCCATATCCACTTCCATCAGGAAGTGAACGCCGCCACGCAGGTCAAGGCCGAGTTTCATTGGCTCTGCTTTCATCGCAGCCAGCCAACGCGGGGTTGCAGGGGCAAGGTTAAGCGCCACGACGTATTTGTCACCCAGCACGCCCATCAGCGCTTCGCGAGCGCGGAGCTGCGTGTCGGTGGTGTCGAAGCGAGCAAGAATTGCACCCTCTTCCAGAGCCACAGACTTAGCGGTAATTTTTTCTTCTTGTAACGTTTTCTGGACCTGGATCAGCGTTTGCTCACTGGCGGCGACACCGCGCGCGCCAGTGATTTGAACAGCCGGATCCTCACCATACAGGTTGGGAAGCGCATACAGCAGGCCGACGACAATCACGACGACCAGCATGATGTACTTCCACAAAGGATAACGGTTTAACACGGCAGTTCCCTTTGGGAAAAGTTGGGATTACAGCGCCTTCATGGTGCCTTTCGGCAGAACGGCAGCTACGAAGTCACGTTTGATGACCACTTCAGTGGTGTCGTTCAGGGCGATAGCAATGTAGCCATTTTCAGCCACTTTGGTTACGCGACCCACCAGACCACCGTTAGTCAGTACTTCATCGCCTTTCGCAATGGAGTTCATCAGGTTTTTGTGCTCTTTGGTGCGCTTCTGCTGTGGACGCAGGATCATGAAGTAGAAGATCAGACCGAACACAACCAGCATCAGAATCAGAGACATCGGGCTGCCCTGCGCTGGAGCACCTGTTGCCGCTACCGCATCAGAAATAAAAAAGCTCATTCAAATTCCCTCATTATTAAAATTAATCAACGTTCAACGGTGGAACATCCCGCCCCTGACGTTGGTAGAAATCGGTCACGAAGCTCTCTAATTTACCCTCTTCGATAGCCTTACGTAAACCAGCCATTAAGCGCTGATAATAACGAAGATTATGAATGGTATTGAGACGCGCGCCCAAAATCTCGTTGCAACGATCGAGATGATGCAGATACGCGCGAGAATAATTGCGACAGGTATAGCAATCGCACTCGGAATCGAGCGGGCTGGTGTCACTCTTATGCTTCGCGTTACGGATTTTCACCACGCCATCGGTAACGAACAAATGGCCGTTACGCGCGTTGCGGGTTGGCATGACGCAGTCGAACATATCAATGCCGCGGCGTACGCCTTCAACCAGATCTTCTGGTTTACCCACGCCCATCAGGTATCGTGGTTTATCCGCCGGGATTTGCGGGCAGACATGCTCCAGAATGCGGTGCATGTCTTCCTTCGGCTCACCCACAGCCAAACCGCCGACAGCGTAGCCATCAAAACCTATCTCTACCAGACCTTTAACAGAGATATCGCGTAAATCTTCGTAAACGCTGCCCTGGATAATGCCGAACAGCGCATTTTTGTTCTGCAGGGAGTCAAAACGATCACGGCTACGCTTCGCCCAGCGCAGAGACATCTCCATGGAGCGTTTTGCGTAGTCCCAGTCAGCAGGATACGGCGTACATTCGTCGAAGATCATCACGATGTCAGAGCCGAGATCGTACTGAATCTCCATCGATTTTTCGGGATCGAGGAAAATCGGATCGCCGTTGATCGGGTTACGGAAGTGTACGCCCTGCTCGGTGATCTTGCGGATATCGCCCAGGCTGAAGACCTGGAAGCCGCCGGAGTCGGTCAGGATTGGGCCTTTCCACTGCATGAAATCGTGCAGGTCGCCGTGGAGCTTCATGATCTCCTGACCCGGACGCAGCCACAGGTGGAAGGTGTTGCCGAGGATAATCTGTGCGCCAGTGGCTTCTACTTCTTCCGGCGTCATCCCTTTTACGGTGCCGTACGTGCCCACAGGCATAAACGCGGGGGTTTCCACCACGCCGCGATCAAACACCAGGCGACCGCGACGCGCGCGGCCATCGGTGGTATCGAGTTCAAATTTCATTTTTTCTCCGACGTCAGAAAAACAGTCCAACGTTGTAAAACGGTGCCGCGGACTTATTCCCCGACACGCTCATTCAAAGCCAGCGGATTGTACGTGATAAACATCGCGTCCCCGTAGCTAAAAAAGCGATATTTTTGTTCTACCGCAGACTTGTAGGCCGCCATCGTATGCTGATAACCGGCAAATGCCGACACCAGCATAATCAGCGTTGATTCAGGCAGATGGAAGTTGGTCACCAGCGCGTCAATCACTTTGTACTGATAGCCCGGGTAGATAAAGATCTGCGTATCGCCAAAGAACGGCTCGATAAGATCGCTCTTTGCGGCCTGTGCGGCGCTCTCGAGTGAGCGCACGGACGTTGTACCGACCGCCACGACGCGGCTGCCGCGCGCTTTCGCCGCCAGGACCGCGTCCACCACATCCTGAGGCACTTCGGCATACTCAGAGTGCATAATGTGATCTTCAATGCTGTCCACGCGCACCGGCTGGAAGGTTCCCGCCCCGACGTGCAGCGTCACGAACGCCATCTCCACGCCCTTCGCGCGCAGTTTCTCCAGCAGCGGCTCATCAAAATGCAGGCCCGCGGTCGGCGCAGCGACGGCGCCTGGCTTCTGGCTGTAGACGGTCTGGTACAGCTCGCGGTCGGCCTCTTCGTCCGGACGCTCAATATAAGGCGGCAGCGGCATGTGGCCGATAGCGTTCAGGATATCGAGCACCGTGCGTTCGTCATCGAACGCCACCTCAAACAGCGCATCGTGGCGCGCGGTCATGGTCGCTTTGATGCTCTCGTCATCACCCAGCAGCAGTTCAGCGCCCAGCTTCGGCGCCTTAGACGCGCGAATATGTGCCAGAATACGTTTATCATCGAGCATACGTTCGACCAGCACTTCAATCTTGCCGCCGCTGGCTTTACGGCCAAACAGGCGCGCCGGGATCACGCGGGTATTGTTAAAGACCAGCAGATCGCCAGGGTTGAGCTTGTCGAGCAAATCGGTGAAAGTACCGTGCGTCAGCTCGCCCGTTGGCCCATCCAGTGACAGTAAGCGACAGCTGCTGCGCTCAGGCATGGGATAGTGAGCAATCAGGGATTCAGGTAGTTCAAAGGAGAAATCGGCGACGCGCATGACGTATACTCGTGACTTAAAAACAGGCGGCATAGTCTAGTGCTCACACCCTTTTGCTGCAACAACTAGCCGCCCCCGGACAAATAAAACGCATGAATTTTCTCGCTCACCTGCATCTCGCTCACCTCGCTGACAGCTCCCTGTCCGGCAATTTGCTGGCCGATTTCGTACGCGGCAACCCCGCTGAGGACTATTCCCCTGAGGTTGTCGACGGGATTTTTATGCACCGCCGCATCGACGTGCTGACGGATAAGCTGCCGGAAGTGACGGAAGCTAAAGCGTGGTTTCGCCCTGAAACGCGCCGCGTTGCGCCGATCACGCTCGACGTGATGTGGGACCACTTTCTGTCGCGCCACTGGGAACAGCTGTCGCCGGAGATGCCCTTGCCGGCGTTTGTGCGCTATGCCCACCAGCAGGTGTCGATCATTCTGCCCGACTCGCCGCCGCGCTTTGTGAATCTGAATAACTATTTATGGTCGGAACGCTGGCTGGAGCGCTATCGCGAGATGGATTTCATCCAGAACGTGTTGAATGGGATGGCAAGTCGCCGACCGCGACTGGATGCGCTGCGGGATTCCTGGTATGACCTGGATGAACATTACGATGCGCTGGAAGCGCGTTTCTGGCAGTTTTACCCGCGCATGATGGCGCAGGCGAAAAACAAACAGCTCTGACAGAATTCACATTGATAGGTAAAAGCTGGCGGAACGATTGTCACCACCTCTTTGTCTTATCCATGAACACTCTCTATACTGGCTCGCGTTGCGTTCCAAATAACCTTAGTATCTACAGGAGAATCATATGGTTCTGGTAACTCGTCCGGCTCCGGATTTTACAGCTGCAGCAGTTCTGGGCAACGGTGAAATCGTTGAAAACTTCAACTTCAAACAGCACACCAACGGTAAAGCGACCGTTCTGTTCTTCTGGCCAATGGACTTCACTTTCGTTTGCCCGTCTGAGCTGATTGCCTTCGACAAACGTTATGAAGAATTCCAGAAGCGTGGCGTGGAAGTTGTTGGCGTCTCCTTCGACTCTGAATTTGTACACAACGCATGGCGTAACACCCCTGTCGACAAAGGCGGCATCGGTGCGGTGAAATACGCAATGGTTGCGGACATCAAACGCGAAATCCAGCAGGCTTACGGTATCGAACATCCGGACGCTGGCGTTGCGCTGCGCGGTTCCTTCCTGATCGACGCGAACGGCATCGTTCGTCACCAGGTTGTGAACGATCTGCCGCTGGGTCGTAACATCGACGAAATGCTGCGCATGGTTGACGCGCTGCAGTTCCACGAAGAGCACGGCGAAGTGTGCCCGGCTCAGTGGGAGATAGGTAAAGAAGGCATGAACGCGTCTCCAGACGGCGTGGCTAAATACCTGTCTGAGAACGTATCCAGCCTGTAATCGGCACGGTTTACGAAAAAGGCCCGCTTATGCGGGCCTTTTTTTATGCCTTACGCTGCGTCTCTCGCCAGATGCGCCAGGCCATGCCCGCCAGCAGAATCACCCCCGCAATCAGCACGCCCCATACCAGAAGCGTGTTCATCCTGTTCTCCCGCTCGGCCGCAGAGGTAGCGGTCAGACGCTCCTGGCCGCCTAACGCGACATCATCCAGAATGTCGGCCTGCGGCAGGTTCGCCATATCATAGGTCTTGCGCAGGTCGGCCGGGATCAGCATGCCGGGCTCCACGCTGGCAGGCTTTGCGGCGCCGTTGCCCCAGGCGAGCACGTACGGCGCTTTCCCCTGCGCGTTGAACACCAAGTCATAGCGGTCGCGATGTCCCGTGACGCTCGGCAGGTATTTTGGCAGACGCGCATTCAGAGTCGTGATTTTCACTGCCTGCACCAGCCCCCCGTTAAGCGAGACCGGTGGCGACGTTTTGCCCTCAAGACGGTAAAGGACCTCTCTCTTCAGAGGATGCCATGGGTCTTTTTCCGTACTCCGCCACGCGATCTCCACGGGAAGGACGCCATCGCCATTCAGTGAGATGCTGACAGCACTCAGCGGCTGCGGGCGCGCCCAGTGCCACTGCGCTTCGCTTGTCGATAGCTGCTCCCCTTCCCCCTCAAGGTCGATAGCTTCCGGGGCTGCCTGGGCAGGTGCGCTGATTGCGTTTACGCCGGTCAAGGTTATCCCCTGACTCTGCGCATTCAGCACCACCATGAGATAGCGATTCGCATCGGGAGATAAAACCGTATCGGTATCGATCCGATCGAGCTTAAGACGGTCCTGGCCGCTGACGACGTCCAGCAATGGCATATCCTCACGCAGGGTATACCAGCGCTTAAGATCCTCGCTGTAATAGACCGACGCCGTCCCCTGCCACGGCGTCTGCGGAGTATTCCAGAGCAGCTGCAGCTGGGATATGGCGAGCTCCCCCGTCGCCTGCTCCGGCAGGGTCAGCAGATAATGTTGCCCGGCTGCGGCGGCTTTTTGCCCCTCCAGCACAATCTCAACGCCGTTTCCGGAACGGAGCAGGATCTTATCGCTGTCACCGGATCCTTGCGAAGCCGCAAGCGGCGAGGCGTCCAGCGGGAAGAGGCGCAGCGCAGTGGATTGCGCTGGCGTCTGCGGACGCGTCGCGCTGACCAGGCTGAAGGGAACCGGCTCGCCCGACTGGTTAAAGACGCGGACATCATGCAGATCCGGCGACGTACTTTGCTCATAGACGGCGACCGGCAGCAGCACCCGATACCACTGGGAGGGAACAGACGTATCCAGTGAAAGACCAAAGGCATAGTCCCGGGGCGATTCCGTTTGTCCCTCGTCGCAGAACGCCGGGCCGGAAAGCGCCAGCAGCGCGGTACAGGCTACCGCCTTCATCCATTTCATTTTTCATCTCCTGTTTTGGGCGGTAGCGGTGAGAAATACCCCACGATCAGAACCAGTATCGCCACGCCGATAAACGCCACCGCGCGCGACAAACCGCCTCCGCCCGCGCTGTCCACCAGCATCAGTTTAACCATCACCACGCCCAGCAGCGCGGCACCGCAGAGCCACTCCTGCCGGGAAGCCCGACGGGTGGCATGGATCATGACCACCAGCGCGCTCAGCATCCAGAACAGGGCAAAACTGGTCTGGATAAGCCGCGAATCCCACAGCGATGCCATATTCCAGGCTACGTCACCGTACCAGGCCAGGGCGCGCATCAACGCACCGTTTAGCCACCAGAAGCCAAACGCCATAATCGCGACGGCGGGCCACGGACGCGCTTGCGCAAGCCATGCCGGATAGTAGCGTTCTACCGCCCGATAAAAGACGACCAGCCCCAGCAGCGCGAACGCCGCGCCTTCCTCAAGCGGGTTTACCAGCGGCAGCCAGGTCTGACGATAGACCACGCCGTCCTGGAAATTGGTCACCACCAGCAGTACCAGCAGCGCCACGACGGCAGGGATCGGCGCCAGGCAGGCGTAGAGCGCAGGCCACTCCCGGAACGGCCACACGCGACGCCGTACGGCTGCAGAAAGCGCCATAATCACCCCGCCGCCTGCGGCCATCGCTAATCCGCTGCCCCAGGCCGCCATGCCCCACGGCAACGACCGGGCAAACCAGTAAAGCTCCGCGGCCAGCGCCAGCAAAATCATCCAGAACAGCGACAGATGCAGCCCCATCGCGATGCGCGGCAGGAGTCTTTCACCGTCGCGCCGCAGCAGCATCAGCGCGGCAGGAAGCGCAACGCACCAGGCGAGATTTGACCAGCCGGCGGCAACGATCTGCTGGTGCCAGAGCTGATAACCCACCATCAGCAGCATAACCGGCCACAGCAGCCATTTGCTGGCATCCAGCTCCCGCCACGCCAGGCGAGCAGCCGCCTGCCGCCAGCCCCAGACCGATGCCGCCGTCAGCGCCAGCACGCCCGCCAGAATCGGTAATTCCTTCGTCAGTGCCAGCCGCGATGCACCTAATAGCGCCACCAGCCAGAACAGCAGCCCGCCTGCCAGCAGCGCCCAGCTGACCGGCAGAAAGAGAGTCCGCCACAGCCAGGCCGCAGCCAGCCAGCAAAGACTGAGGATGGTGAAGATCAGCAGCAGGCTCAGGGACGTAACGCCGTTCGTTTGCGCCCACAGCGCGCTGCCGAGCGCCAGCACCAGCAGCGCCGTCCCGCTATAGCTCATGCGACGCTGGTTCTGCTGTACGCCCAGCCAGAGGATACCCAGCCCTTCCAGCGCCCAGGCCATCGCCGTCCAGCGCGCCAACAGCGCCAGCGGAATGGCGAGCGTGGCAAATCCGCCGCCGATTGCCAGCGCCGCCATGACCAGAGGTCGCCCGATAGAGGGATAGCGCCGCAGCGCAAGGAACGCGAGGGTAAGATAAAATGCGCCGTAGCCCAGCGCGCTCAGGGCCGGTCCATATTCCCAGTGCCGGGTCATGCCGTACTGCATCCCGAAACCGATCAGCGGCGGAGCAAACAGCAGCACGCCGTCAATAATTTGCTTCCCTTTCTCCTGCGCCCGCAGCGACAGCACCACGCTCAGGACGCCGAATATCAGCGTATTGGCAATCAGAAACAGCTGGCAGACCCAATAGTCTTCAGGCTGGTAGTCATTCAGCCCCCACAGGCCGCCCACGCCGAACGTAAACAGTAGCCCGAGCAGATTCAGCTCGCGCCAGTGCTGCCAGATGCTGATAGCGAGAATGCCGATGGAAAGCAGGAGATAGAAAGAGAACAGCGCCACAAAGCTGCCGTCCCCGGTAGATAAGAGCAGCGGCGCAAGATACCCGCCGAGGCTCGCCAGCATGGCCAGGCTCAGCGCCTTCTGCAGCAGCGCCAGCCCGACGCTCGCCGCGCAAATCACCACCAGAAGCGCAAAGGCCAGCGTCATCGGCAGCATTTGCCAGAGCCGAAAGGCACCAAACACCGTCAGGTAGAGCACGCCGGTCGCCCCGCCCTGGAGGATCAGCGCATAGACACGCTGCTTATGCCGCAGCCGCCACCCGACCGCCAGCAGAACGATGGCAAACAGCGCCGTTGCCACGAGGCGCAGCTCAAGCGGCAACAGGGAATGTTCCACGGTATAGCGCAGCAGGAATGAAAGACCGAGGAAGAGAAGCAGGATCCCAAGCTTCGCCAGCGGATTACCCTGCATAAACCAGCGCGCCAGCGACGTCAGTATACCGCCAAAGGCAGAAGGCTGTTTTGCCGCAGGCGTCGGGGCCGGAGCGGGTTCTGCCACGGCAGCGGGAGTATCGGAACGCCAGGGGTCGACAGGCGCGGGAGCATCTTCAACCACCGGCGCGGTCACGACCGCCGGAGCGGCAGACTGCACCGGCTCTGGCGCTATCTCATTCGCGCCGCGCTGCTCAAGCGCCTCAATGCGCTGGCGTAGCCGGGCGATCTCCTGTCGAGCCGCCGTACTTCGGTTAAAGCCGATAACCGCAAGCACGGGTGCCACCACCAGCGCAAATACGAGGAACAAACAGCCAAGGATGTAAAGCTCGTCCATGTTTCCACCTTCACCGTAAACGATCCGTTAAGATTGACACAAATAGTTGCATTTGCGCCATCTTAAAAGGTGGAAACATTAGCAGGTCTTAGCTGCCGAACCAGATCGTCGCGGATACCGCAGGCAGCGCCAGCACGCCGTCCTGTATCGTTGCCTTGCCCTCTTTATTCTTCCACGCCGCCACCTTCAGCAGCGGTGAATCATCCAGCACCACTTCGCAGGCTTCGCCCCGGTTAATGGCCACCAGCACGCGCTGCTGATTGTAGACGCGAGCAAACACCACCACGTTATCGTGGGCATACACCACCTGACAGCCGCCGTAGCGAAGGGCGAGACTCTGCTTACGCAGCTTCGCCAGCCGCTGATACAGGCTGAACAGCACCTTGTCCTGCTTCTCTGGCTCCCACGGGAAGGTTTTCCGGCAGAACGGATCGTTGTTGCCGTCCAGCCCCACTTCATCTCCATAATAGATGCACGGCACGCCCGGCCAGGTGAAGAGCCAGGTCACCGCCAGCGGCAGACGCGCCACATCCTTGCCGAGCAGGGATTTAAAGCGGGCGGTATCGTGGCTATCGAGCTGGTTGAACATCCGCAGCTGCTGCTGATGAGACAGACCGGCGCGATAGTTCTCCATCCACGCCATGCAGGTTTCAGCGTCGATATGATTCGGATCGTAGGAGATGTCGGTGTTAGCGAGGAATCCCCACAGCGGGAAGGTAAAGCCGCGATAGTTCATCGCCGCATCTTCCGCATCGTTCTGCAGCCACTGGCGCGCGTCGCCAAAGTGCTCGCCAAAGACGAACGCCTCTGGCTGGGCCGCTTTTGCCGAGCGCGTAATCCCGGCGACGTGCTGAAGGTTATTCCGCGCCCCGCCCGCTTCGCCGAGCATATGCACTACGTCCAGACGCCAGCCGTCCATATTCCACGGCGCCTTCAGCCAGTGACGGACGATGCTGTCTTCACCGCCGTAGATTTCATTCACGAGCGTTGGCGACTGGAAATCCAGCTTCGGCAGGCTGGCGTAACCCAGCCAGTCCAGCGCGCGGCCCTCCTCGTTAAAGCTGTACCAGTCGCGCTGCGGCGACTCCGGGTTATGACATGCCCCGCCCATCGACTGGTTATGACGGTCAAACCAGGCGTGCGAATCTCCGCTGTGGTTGAACACGCCGTCCAGAATCAGGCGCATGCCTTCGTTTTGGGTGTTCTTACGCAGGCGCAGCAGCGCCTCGTCACCGCCAAACTGCGCGTCAACGTGGCGATAATCTTCGGTATCGTATTTGTGCACGCTCGGGGCTTTAAACACCGGGTTGAGATACAGCGCCGTCACGCCGAGCTTTTTCAGATACGGCAGCTTTTCGCTGATGCCGTCGAGATCGCCGCCGTAAAAAGTGGATCCGCCCGCCTGCGCGGTTAAGGGCTCATCCCACGCTTTCAGGATAATGTCGTAGCCCGCCGCATGGTGGTGATAGATCTTATCCTGGTCGGCAGTGCGTTTTTCGCTGCGCGCAAAACGGTCCGGGAAAATCTGGTAAAACACCTGATCGTTAACCCACTGCGGGCCGTTATCCGGGTAATCGACCGCGAACTGCTCCAGCCGTGCGGGCGGGAAACGGCTAAACCCCTGCGGGGTAAACCACAGCTGGCGGTTATTCCACAGCAGTTTGAAGCTGTAGCGACGACGCGGCTGCCCGCTGCTCAGGTCGATATTTGCTCGCCACGCCGTTATCCCCGGCTGCGGCTGGCTGCGCAGCTTGTGCATTTTCAACCCGGTCTCTTCGTTATCTATTTCGGCGCGGAGCGTCACGCGTTCAGGCTGATTTTCCCCCGCCAGCCAGAGCGTAATCACAAGGTTGTCTTTGTTTTGCTTAACAAATGGGGCAACCGGAAGGTGCCAGGCGTTTAACATCACGAATCCCCTTTGATGAAATTGACGTCACCTTGCCACAGGGTGGTTAAGGATAGCTCACCATGACGTGATTTATTGGGGGAGGAGGACGGGGGAGGAGGTAATAATGCCCGCACGGACGGCTCCCTCTCCCTTGAGGGAGAGGGCTGGGGTGAGGGGGAAACATGCGGCTATTGGGGTAATTCCGTTCACTTCATGTTCCTTGCTACTCTGTAATGCCATGGCCTGTGAACGTGCCAGGGCGGCTCAGTCGCCACCACCCTGGCGACCCGGGCTCCCGGCGGTAAATCGCCGCTTCGCGGTGCCCTCAGCTTATTCCTTCAGGCTATCGGGTCGGGCATGAGCCTGCATCCATGCAGGCCCCGCCCTCTCGGCGCATCCCTGCGCCTCTCCCCGGCCTAACGGAAACGCTTCGGCGATTTACAGCCGGACCAGGGCATCGCTGTAAGCCATTCACTTTCCTGAAACCACATGCATCGCTTCAGGTTAAAAATTGCCTGGCAATCCCCTTCCACGGAACAAGTAATACAAATATTACTGCGCTTCCGCCAGCTGACGGTCGCGGCGGCATTTAAACACCCAGCCCACCAGCAACAGGACGATCCACGCGCAGCCCACGTACAGGGAAATGCGGGTATCCGGATGGTAGCCAATCAGGGCAATGATAAACACCAGGAAGATCAGCCCGACCACGGTCGTCGCAACGCCGCCCGGAACTTTGAACTTCAGCGCTTTCGCCTCATCCGGCGACAGACGACGACGGAATGCGATCTGCGACAGCAGGATCATAATCCACACCCACACCGTCGCGAAGGTCGCCAGCGATGCGATCACCAGGAAGACGTTCTCCGGCATGATGTAGTTCAGGTAAACCGAGAACAGCAGCGCCACGGTCATCACCACGACGGTCACCCACGGCGTGCCGCGGCGTGAGGTTTTGGCGAACACCTTCGGCGCACTGCCCTGCTCCGCCATGCCGTGCAGCATACGGCCCACGCCAAAGACGTCACTGTTAATCGCGGAGAGCGACGCGGTGAGCACCACAAAGTTCAGAATGCTGGCCGCAAAGGCAATCCCCATATGCTGGAAGGTCAGAACAAACGGGCTACCGTTGGTGCCTACCTGATTCCACGGGTAGATGGACATAATCACGAACAGCGTACCCACGTAGAACACCAGAATACGCATCGGCACCGAGTTGATGGCGCGCGGAATGGACTTCTCCGGATCTTTCGCTTCCCCGGCGGTAATACCGATAATCTCGATACCGCCGTAGGCAAACATCACCATCTGCAGCGACATCACCATTCCGAGCCAGCCGTTGCTGAAGAAGCCCCCGTTGCTCCAGAGGTTATGGATGCCGGTCGGCTGCCCGCCGTTGCCGATTCCCCAGATGATGATGCCGAAACCGGCCACGATCATGATGATAATGGTGGCGACCTTGAAGAAGGAGAACCAGAACTCCAGCTCGCCGAACACCTTCACGCTCATCAGGTTGACGGCGCAAATGATCAGCACCACGCTCAGCACCCAAATCCAGTGCGGCACCGCCGGGAACCAGACGCCCATATAGATGCCAAACGCCGTCACGTCGGCAATCGCCACAATCAGGATTTCAAAGCAGTAGGTCCAGCCGGTGATAAACCCGGCCAGCGGGCCGAGGTTTTCCTGCGCGTAGCGGGAGAAGGAGCTGGCGGACGGGTTGTGAACCGACATTTCGCCGAGGGCGCGCATGATGATATACGCCGCCACGCCGCCGATAATGTACGCCAGCAGAACGCTGGGACCGGCCATTTTGATGGCATCTGCCGAGCCATAAAAAAGACCGGTGCCGATAGCAGAGCCCAGCGCCATAAAGCGGATGTGGCGCGTGCTCAATCCACGTTTAAGTTTGTTAGTGCTTTCCATTTAAATCTTGCCATTCAACACGAAAAAAACAAAAAACCACGGGGCCTTAAGCCCCGTGGTTAAACAGTTTGTTGCCGTTGATTAATGAGCGTTCGATGCGACCTGACGCCCTGCAGCACGGTCCCAGATAATCGCCAGAACCAGTGCAACAACGGTAGGCATCAGCCAGGCCAGCCCCTGCTCGGACAGCGGCAGACGCTGTGTCCATGCCGGCAGTATGTGCGCGAAAGCTGATGCTTTAATCCCGTCAAGGATACCAAAAATCAGGCTGATAAACATGGCTGGCGCAATAATTCGTGAAGAGTTGTTCCACCACGGGCGAGTAAAGCTCAGCACGACCAGCACGATACACGGCGGATAAATCGCCGTCAGCACCGGAATCGAGACCTGAATCAGGTGGCTCAGACCGAGGTTGGACACCGCCATAGAGAAGATGCCGAGGATAAACACCAGGGTGCGGTAAGAGAGCGGCAGATACTGTGCAAAGAACTCTGCGCAGGCGCAGGTCAGGCCAACCGCCGTCACCAGACACGCCAGGAAAATCAGCGCTGCCAGCAGCATACTGCCCGCACCGCCAAAGGTGTGCTGAACGTAGGCGTGCAGGATAGCCGCACCGTTGGCGTTCTGCTCAACCAGCATGGCGCTGTCGGAGCCCAAACGGAACAGCGCCAGATAGAGCAGCGTCAGCCCCACGCCGGCCATCAGGCCAGCCCAGATGGTATAGCGGGTCAGCAGACGCGCTTCGGTCACACCGCGGGAACGCGCGGCGTTAACGATAACGATACCAAACACCATGGCGCCCAGCGTATCCATCGTCAGGTAGCCGTTCACAAAGCCGTTAGAGAACGCGGCGTTTTTATAGGCGTCCATCGCGTCGCTAATCGGGCCCGCTGGCCAGACGATGGCCGCTACCGCCAGAACAATCAGCGCCACAATTTTCAGCGGAGCCAGGAAGTTACCCACGGTATCCAGCAGTTTTCCCGGATAGAGGGAAACCAGAATCACGATCGCGAAGTAGATCAGGCTGTAGATAAACAGCGGCATCGCGCCGTCACCGGTCAGGGGAGCAATACCCACTTCGAAGGAAACGGTTGCCGTACGCGGGGTCGCAAACAGCGGGCCAACGGCGAGATAGCAGACGGTTGCCAGCAGAACGCCCGCCACTTTGCCAATCGGGGTGCTGAGGCTATCCACACCGCCGCCGACTTTCGCCAGCGCAACGACGGTCAGAACCGGCAGACCCACGGCAGTAATCAGGAAACCAAACGCGGCGGTCCAGACGTGTTCACCCGCCTGTAAGCCAACCATTGGAGGGAAAATGATGTTGCCTGCGCCAACGAACAGCGCAAATGTCATAAAGCCCAGCGCGATGATGTCACGCGATTTTAAGTGATGGGTCATAAAACCTTACTGCCTGTGGATGTGGTGTTGAAAACATTGAGATTTTCGATATCCCTGACGGGACGATACAGCCGAAAATTTGCTCAATTTCAGCGGGAAATGCTCCCGTCCTGGCGTGGAGAAGAATAGTTTTTCGATTTACCACGCAAATACAGTCGGTCTGACAGTATCTGGGGCGCAATTTAAACGCTTATAACGTTTAAAGGCAAGGTGGGATCGCAAAACCAGAACAATATGCCAGCATGAAAATACACCTCAGAATAATACGCTATTTATAAGAAAAACCCATGGCTAATCATGCGAACAAAAAACAGTCAGTCGTATAAAATTCATCCGCGTTTCGCTTGACTGCAAAGCAAACGGGCCAGCAGACGCTGACCCATGGAAAGGTAAAATGACACGCCTGCCGTCAGGCGATCTTTTTGGCAATTAATCGTTCCGGAATAACGAAACTGAAGCAGGTTCCTTTACCCAGCGTACTCTGAATATCGAGACGGCTTTCATGGTGATTCACCGCGTGTTTCACAATTGCCAGCCCCAGACCGCTTCCGCCAGTCTGCCGGGATCGCGCTTTATCCACACGGTAAAAGCGCTCGGTCAGACGCGGAATATGCTCAGGTGCAATCCCCGGCCCGTTGTCTTCCACGCTAAACTCAGCCCCCGTTGGGACATGATGCCAGCGCACCACGATATTCGTCCCCTCCGGCGTATGATTTACCGCGTTATACACCAGGTTGGAAATGGCGCTCCGCAGTTCATCTTCGCTGCCCAGCACCTTCAGCGTATTGTCGACCTCAAAGGTCAGGTGATGCTTTTTGTGGCTTAACGTCTGCGCTTCACGCTCAACGACCCGCAGCATCATTGGCACATCAATGGTGTCATTTAGCGCGAGCGACGGCGCCGCTTCAATCTTCGAGAGCGTCAGCAGCTGCTTCACCAGCCCTTCCATCCGGTGCGTTTGCTCGCGCATGGTGTGCAGCGCTTTTTCACGCGGCGCGCCTTCAAGCGTTTGCTCCTGCATCATCTCCAGGTAGCCCTGAAGCACGGTCAGCGGGGTACGCAGTTCGTGACTGACGTTGGCGAAGAAGTTGCGACGCGCCCCTTCCAGCTGGTGCATCTGGGTGACATCGCGCGCCACCATTAGCCACTGCTTATCGCTGTAGGGCATCACGCGGATTTCCAGATGGCGACCATTATTGAGCTTCAGATTGTGCGGGCGGGTAAAATCACGCTTTTTCAGATACAGCGTAAATTCGGGATAACGCAGAAGGTTGAGGATATTCTGGCCATTGTCGTCGGGCCAGCGCAGGCCCAGCAGCTGTTGCGCAAGGCCGTTACACCAGAAGATCGTCCCTTCTTCGGTCGTCAGAATAACGGCATCCGGCAGCGACTCTGCACCGCTGCGAAAACGCTTAATCAGGCTTCCCAGCTCGCGGCGACGCTTTTTATTACGCATCTGCATCTGATGCAGACCGTACAGCAGCGGCTCCCAGCTGCCGCTTCCCGGCGGCGGCGTCATACTTCGGTCAACCCACAGCCACCAGGAGAGGCGCAGCAGGTTCCAGAAATGCCAGATCAGCAGCCCGGTGACCGACGCCAGCAGAAACCACGGCAGGTGTCCAAGAAAGGCCCCCAGAAGGAAGGCCGGAATACAGCATAAGATCAGTTCAAAGACGAGCCTTTTCCATGACAGACGTTCCAGCACGCGTCACACTCCTGTCATTGTTCAGAAACGGGTAGAAAAACGATAACCCGTGCCGCGGACCGTCTGCACCATGCGATCGTGGCCGCTCAGTTCCAGTGCTTTTCGCAGGCGGCGAATATGTACGTCAACCGTCCGGTCTTCGACATACACGTTAGTTCCCCAGACGTTATTCAGCAACTGCTCGCGGCTGTAAACGCGTTCCGGGTGGGTCATAAAGAAGTGCAGGAGTTTAAATTCGGTAGGCCCCATGTCGAGAGGATTTTCACCGGTCATGACGCGGTGTGAGGTGGGGTCAAGGCTCAGCCCCTGCATCTCAATCACCTCTTCCACCGCCATCGGCGAAATACGGCGCATCACGGCTTTAATGCGGGCAACCAGCTCTTTTGGGGAGAACGGTTTTGTAATGTAATCGTCCGCGCCGGTCTCCAGACCGCGCACGCGATCCTCTTCTTCTCCGCGCGCCGTGAGCATCACAACCGGGATGTCGCGGGTCAGCGCTTCACGCTTCAGGTGTTTGATAAACTGCAGTCCGGAGCCGCCGGGCAACATCCAGTCCAGCAGAATCAGATCGGGCCAGGGTTCATTCAGCTGGTTCACTGCGCTGTCATAATCTTCCGCTTCAACCGGCTGGAAGCCGTTTTGCTCGAGCACGAAGCACACCATTTCACGAATTGGAGCTTCATCTTCTACGACCAGAATACGTCTCGCCATACTTTGCCCTGTCTTATCTTATTTAAGTTACAAGTTTGTAATTCGGCGCCATTATGCGTCAGATTTATGACAGATTTATGAAAAACAGTACCACGATAAGGGGCAAACCGTTGTTTTATTACAGCGGTTATTTTCCCGTCTCTGAACGTTTATAATCCTGCTTTCTCTTTTTTGCCACGGATCAGCTATGCGCATACTTCACACCTCGGACTGGCATCTGGGTCAAAATTTTTACAGCAAAAGCCGTGCGGCTGAACATGAAGCCTTCCTGAACTGGCTGCTGGAAACGGCCCGGACGCACGAGGTGGACGCGATTATTGTGGCGGGTGACATCTTTGATACCGGCTCACCCCCCAGTTATGCGCGTGAACTGTACAACCGCTTCGTGGTGAATTTGCAGCAAACCGGCTGTCATCTGGTGATTGTCGCCGGCAACCATGATTCCGTCGCGACGCTCAATGAATCCCGCGACATCCTGGCATTTCTCAATACCACCGTCGTCGCCAGCGCCGGGCACGCCCCGCAGATCCTGAAAAAACGCGACGGCACTCCGGGGGCGGTGCTGTGCCCTATTCCGTTTTTGCGTCCGCGGGACATCATGCAAAGCCAGGCGGGGCTGTCGGGTGCGGAAAAACAGCAGCATCTATTACAGGCCATCACCGACTATTATCACCAGCAGCACGCCGATGCCTGCGCCCTGCGCGGCGACCAGCCGATTCCGGTAATTGCGACGGGGCATCTCACCACCGTCGGGGCCAGTAAAAGTGACGCGGTACGTGACATCTATATCGGCACGCTGGATGCCTTTCCGGCGCAGAACTTCCCTCCAGCCGACTACATTGCGCTCGGGCACATACACCGGGCTCAGATCGTCGGCGGCAGCGAGCACATCCGCTACTGCGGCTCGCCAATTTCGCTCAGCTTTGACGAAACGGGCAAGGCCAAATCCGTCCATCTGGTGAGCTTCTCCAAAGGAAAACTTCACGCCGTCGAGACGCTGGAGGTGCCCGTCACCCAGCCTCTGGCGGTGCTGAAGGGCGATCTTGACGCCATTACCGCCCAGCTTGAGCAGTGGCGCGGAACAGCGCTTAACCCGCCCGTCTGGCTGGATATCGAAATCACCACCGACGACTACCTGCACGATATGCAGCGAAAAATTCAGGCGCTGACGGAAGATTTACCCGTCGAAGTCTTACTGGTACGCCGCAGCCGCGAGCAGCGCGAGAAAATTCTGTTAAGCGCTCAACGCGAAACGCTCAGTGAACTGCGGGTTGAAGAGGTGTTTGAACGCAGGCTCTCGCAGGAGGAAATTGACGACGCGAAGCGCGCAAGACTCAGCGAACTGTTCAGCCATACCCTGCATGCGCTCAATGATGAGGAAGAAAACGCATGAAAATTTTGAGCCTGCGTCTGAAAAATCTCAACTCCCTCAAGGGCGAGTGGAAAATTGACTTTACCGCGGAGCCGTTTGCCAGCAACGGTCTGTTTGCCATCACCGGCGCAACCGGGGCAGGTAAAACCACCCTGCTTGACGCCATCTGTCTGGCGCTTTATCACGAAACGCCGCGCCTGCAGAAGGTTTCTCAGGCGCAAAACGACCTGATGACGCGCGACACCGCCGAGTGCCTGGCGGAAGTGGAGTTCGAGGTAAAAGGCACCGCCTATCGCGCATTCTGGAGCCAGAACCGCGCGCGCAACCAGCCGGACGGAAACCTGCAGGCGCCGCGCGTGGAGCTGGCGCGCTGCGAAGATGGCAAAATCCTGGCCGACAAAGTGACGGATAAACTGGAGCAAACCGCCGCGCTCACCGGGCTGGACTATGGCCGCTTCACCCGCTCCATGCTGCTCTCACAGGGGCAGTTTGCCGCCTTCCTTAATGCCAAGCCGAGCGATCGCGCCGAGCTGCTGGAAGAACTGACCGGCACCGAGATCTACGGCCAGATTTCCGCCATGGTGTTTGAGAAACACAAAGCCGCCCGCAGCGTGCTTGAAAAGTGCGAGGCGCAGGCGGCGGGCGTCGTGCTGTTGAGCGAAGAGCAACAGCAGCAGTTGCAGCAAAGTTTGCAGGCGCTTACTGACGAAGAGAAAACCCTGCTGGTTCAGCAGCAAAGCCAACAGAAAGATTTTCAGTGGCTTACGCGCCATGATGAGCTCGTGCTTGAGCAACAGCGCGTCACCGCGATGCAGCAGCAGGCGCAACAGGCGCTGACGAACGCTGCGCCAGAACTGGCAAAGCTCCAGCTTGCTCTGCCCGCCGCCCAGCTTCGACCGCTTTGGGAGCACCAGCAGGAGCAAACCGCGCGCCTGAGGCAAACCCAGCAGCGAATTATTGAAGTAAATACTCGCTTACAAGCCAAAACCGCGCTGCGCGCGCGGATCCGTCATACCGCCCAGCGGAATCATGAGCAGCTTCAGACCGAACTGACGGCGCTGGCGCAGTGGCTGGCGGAGCACGAACGCTATCGCCTGCTGGGGCAGGAGATTGCCGGCTGGCGTGCCCAGTTCTCTCAGCTTAACCGCGACAAAACGCGGTTAGCCTCGCTTGCTGCGCGGATGGGGGAATTACGCAACAGGCTGGCTGAGATGCCGGAAAATTCGCTGACGCTGACGGCGGATGAGGTCAGCGCGGCCATAGAGCAGCAGTCCCGGTCACGCACGCTGCGCCAGCGGCTGACGTGGCTGCATGCCCGCTATCAGCCGCTGCAAAAGCGCCTGCGCCAGAGCGGTGAAAGCGTGCTGAAGGCCCAGGCCGAACAAAACAAACTCAATGAAACGCTGACGCTGCGTCGCCAGCAGTACAAAGAGAAACACCAGCACTATCTGGACCTCAAGGCCCTCTGCGAAACCGAAGCGACGATCAAAAAGCTGGAACATTATCGTTCGCAGCTTGAGGCCGGCAAACCCTGTCCGCTGTGCGGCTCCAGCGAGCATCCCGCCGTTGCGCAATACCAGTCGCTTGAGCTGACGGATAACCAGCGCCGCCGTGATGACCTGGAAAAAGAGGTCGCCGCCCTTAAAGAGGAAGGGCTGCTGGTGCTGGGGCAGGTAAATGCCCTGACGCAGCAGATCCAGCGCGAGACAGACGAAGCGCAGATGCTCTCTCAGAAAGAGCAAGCACTCACTAAAGAGTGGATGGAAGCCTGCACTTCCCTGAACATCGCGTTGAATATTCAGGAAGATATCTCGCCATGGATGAACGAGCAGGAACAGTACGAGCGCCAGCTCTATCAGCTCAGCCAGCGTCTGACCCTGCAAAACCAGTTAAACGAGCAGGAAGTGCAGGAGCGACAGCATCAGCAGCAGCTGACGGCCGCGCGCCAGGCGCTGGAAAACGCCCTGCTTTCGCTATCGCTTAACGTACCTGAAGACGGTAATGAAGCCGCCTGGCTGCACGCCCGCGAAGCGGAATTCGCGCAGTGGCAGGAGAAACAAACGCAGCACGGCGCGCTTCTGGAACGCATAAACGCGCTGAAGCCGCTGCTCGACACGCTTCCGGAAACGAACGGCGAAGAGGCCGAACCGGCCATTCCGGACGGCTGGCGCGACGTGCATGACGAATGCGTGTCGCTACAAAGCCAGCTCACCGCACATCAGCAGCAGGAAAAGCTGGAGCAAGAGCGCCTGCTTCAGTCGCAGGCACAGTTCACCGCGGCGCTCTCAGCGAGCTGCTTTGCCGATCGGGACGCGTTCCTTGCCGCCCTGCTGGATGACGACGCTATTCGTCGCCTCGAACAGCTGAAGCAGTTGCTGGAAAGCCAGATACAGCAGGCCGCGGCCCTTTCCGGCCAGGCTAACCAGCAGCTGCATTCTCATCTGGCGCTGCGGCCGGAAGGGCTCAACGCCGATGCCCCCACGCTGCAAACCCAGCTGCAGCAGCTGGCGCAACGGCTTCGCGAGAACACGACGCATCAGGGCGAGATCCGCCAGCAGCTTAAGCAGGACAGCGATAACCGTCAGCACCAGCTGGCGTTGATGCAGCAAATTGAAGAGGCCGCGCGCGAGGCGGACGACTGGGGTTATCTGAACGCGCTGATCGGCTCCAGCACCGGCGACAAGTTCCGTAAATTCGCGCAGGGGCTGACGCTGGATAATCTCGTCTGGCTTGCTAACCAGCAGCTTAACCGTCTGCACGGGCGTTATCTGCTGCAGCGCAAGGCCAGCGACGCGCTGGAGCTGGAAGTGGTCGATACCTGGCAGGCGGATGCGGTTCGCGATACCCGCACGCTCTCGGGCGGCGAGAGCTTCCTGGTCAGCCTGGCGCTGGCGCTGGCCCTTTCCGATCTGGTGAGCCATAAGACGCGGATCGATTCCCTGTTCCTGGATGAAGGGTTCGGCACGCTCGACAGTGAAACGCTGGATACCGCGCTGGATGCGCTCGACGCGCTGAACGCCACCGGGAAAACCATCGGCGTGATCAGCCACGTTGAGGCGATGAAAGAGCGCATTCCGGTGCAGATCAAGGTGAAGAAGATCAACGGGCTGGGATACAGCAGGCTGGATAAGGTGTTTGCGGTGGAATAAATGGGGATCGGTGCGGTCTGGTGCCCTCACCCTGGCCCTCTCCCACGGGGAGAGGGTACAAACATCAAAAACAGCAACTTTCGTTGCTGTTTTGCTTTTACCTTGCCTCACCCTGGCCCTCTCCCACAGGGAGAGGGAATAAACATTATTTGCTTTTATTCCGGCCACAGCCACGCCGCGCCGCGCACGCCGCTGGAGTCACCGTGGACAGCTTTGCGGATCGGGGTTTCACACTCGCCGCCGAAGACCCACTGTTTGACAAGGTTCGGAACCGTGGCGTACAGCCGGTCAACGTTGCTCATGCCGCCGCCGAGCACAATCACGTCCGGATCGAGAATATTCACCACGTGCGCCAGGGATTTCGCCAGCCGCATTTCGTAGCGGCTAAGGGCCAGCTCGGCGACCGGATCCTGTTCTTCGACCAGACGCATGATTTCGTTGCCCTTTAACGGCTGGCCGCTTAAGCGGTGGTAATCGGTCGCAAAACCGGTGCCGGAGATAAACGTCTCAATACAGCCCTGCTTTCCGCAGTAGCACGGCACTTCAGCGCGGTATTTAAGCTCGTCTTCATCCATCCACGGCAGCGGGTTGTGTCCCCACTCGCCTGCCGTGCCGTTGCCGCCGATATGGGCACGCCCGCCGAACGCCACGCCCGCTCCGCAGCCGGTACCAACGATCACGGCAAAAACGGTCTGAGCACCGGCCGCCGCGCCGTCGATGGCCTCAGAGACCGCCAGACAGTTGGCGTCGTTGGCCAGACGCACTTCCCGGTTCAGACGTTGGCTCAAATCTTTGTCAAACGGCTGACCGTTGAGCCAGGTGGAGTTGGCATTTTTAACCACCCCGGTATACGGCGAGATCGACCCCGGGATCCCCATCCCGACGCTGCCGGTTTGCCCTGTCGCCTGCTCTGCCATCTCAACCAGGCTGGCAATCGTCTCGATAGTCTGGTGATAATCATCGCGCGGTGTCGGTAAACGGTGGCGGAACAGCTGCTCCCCCTGCTCGCTCAGTGCGATGACTTCTGTTTTGGTGCCGCCCAAATCGATCCCAATACGCACAAGACTCTCCTCATTATTTTGATTATCAACAGAGTAGAAGCACGCTTCCCGATTAGCAATGCAAGCGATGCGACAATTCGTTATCATGCCCGCTGATTTAACGACAAGGCCGTGGAAATTATCATGCTGTGGTTCAAAAATTTGATGGTTTACCGTCTCAGCCGCGACGTTTCGCTGCGTGCAGAAGAGATGGAAAAACAGTTAGCCGCTTATACCTTTTCCCCTTGCGGTAGCCAGGATATGGCGAAAACCGGCTGGGTTCCGCCAATGGGTTCACAAAGCGATGCACTGACCCACGCCAGCAGCACGGGTCAAATCATCGTCTGCGCCCGTAAAGAAGAGAAAATCCTGCCGACGCCGGTGGTTAAGCAGGCGCTCGAAGCGAAAATTTTCAAGCTGGAAGCCGAACAGGGCCGCAAGCTGAAAAAGACCGAAAAAGATTCGCTGAAAGACGAAGTGCTGCACTCCCTGCTGCCGCGCGCCTTCAGCCGCTTCAGCCAGACCATGATGTGGATCGACACCGTCAACGGTCTGATCATGGTGGACTGCGCCAGCGCCAAGAAAGCAGAAGATACGCTGGCCCTGCTGCGTAAAAGCATCGGATCTTTACCGGTCGTTCCGCTGGCGCTGGAAACGCCGATCGAGCTTACGCTGACCGAATGGGTACGCAGCGGCGCTGCGGCTCAGGGTTTCCAGATCCTTGATGAAGCCGAGCTGAAAGCCCTGCTGGAAGATGGCGGCGTGATCCGCGCGAAGAAGCAGGATCTGGTGAGCGACGAGATCGCTGTACACATCGAAGCGGGTAAAGTGGTCACTAAACTGGCGCTCGACTGGCAGCAGCGCATCCAGTTCGTGATGTGCGACGACGGCTCCGTGAAACGTCTGAAGTTCTGCGACGAGCTGCGCGATCAGAACGAAGATATCGACAGGGAAGATTACGCCCAGCGCTTTGACGCGGACTTTATCCTGATGACCGGCGAGCTGGCCGCGTTGATTCAAAATCTGGTGGAAGGTCTCGGCGGCGAAGCGCAGAGATAACAGGCAAAACGCAGGCCGGGTAAGCGTTAGCGCCACCCGGCTTATTTTTTATTTCAGGTAGCGGCACAGATAAGAGGTAGGTTCAGCAACCTGCAAATGGAACTCGCTGTGGCCAGGGACGTTGAAAACTTGCCCGGCAGCGTAAACTTTCCATTCCGTTTCACCCGGCAGTAAGACGTTCAGCGCCCCGCTGACGACCGTCATTTCTTCAGCTTCCGCCGTGCCAAAGGTGTATTCCCCTTCCGCCATAACGCCGACACTGGCGCGGCCAGTGCTGCTGCTGGTAAAACCAATGGATTTCACTTTACCGGAAAAGTATTCGTTACTTTGAAGCATGAACTGGCCCTTATATTTTTAGATAAAAATTCACTATAGGGGCCACGCTCATCACCTGTCACGCAAAATCATTACATAAGGAGTTCCGAGGCCAGGCGAGCCATCAGAACGTTGGATAACAGCACGGGAACATCCAGCGCTTTTTGCAGCAAATCACGATGATGCTGATGGAAACCGAGGCAGTCCAAGATCAAGACATCTGCCCCTCTCTCAAGCAGTTCCTTCCCGGCAGCAATGAGCTTGGCCTCACTGTCCCAGAACGGATTTGCCAGCGCATACAAGGGCACTTTTTCCAGCACGTGCCACTTTGCCTCCTGGTTATCCATGAGCTCCTCAATAGGTACAATCACTCCCACCTGATGACCATCCACGATGGAGGCCACCAGCGGTGGAATGATCCGCATCGGCTCCAGCAAAATCGCATTACGCGCCGTGAGGCCCTTAATGGGCGCGGTACTCATCAGCAAAATAACGTCATAACCTTGATTATCGAGCACTTCTATTACGCCCTGCAGCGAGCGCTCGATTTTCTGGCGTGAAACATGCGCCAGTTTACCGTCGCTTAATAACGTCGCCAGGGGATCCTCCCCCGCCTCGACAGCGTAGTCTTCCATGACCTCTTCCCGACTCATCTTCCCCAGCAGGCTAAGATGCGTTATCTGTTGTTCAGATACATGCTCGGTTAAGAGCGGTAACACTTCGCTTACAGGGACCACACCAATGGTGAGGATCGCCAACGTTGCCTTCATCTTGATCGCCTTCCATTACTCCAACATCGTGCACACAGGTACAGGCTCACTACGCTGCACAGTTCATTTTTTCAACAAAACAGCACCAAGCGTAGCAGGTGATCCCGACATCGAAATGTAAAGATCGCCTGCCGATACCGGAGTTACTTGTAATAACTAAATATTAACTCCTGCTTAACTTTCCCGATGAGTAAAAAGTGTGATTCAGGCACGATACTGGAACGTTTAGGAAAACATTCAGGTTATGTCGGGATCTTCATAGCGCCGTTTCGCGTCCAGTGCTTCCTGTTCAGTCTCGTGTTCACTGATCAGCGAGTCCGGCTTGGGGTGATCGGCACGCAGTTGGTACCAGGTCACGGTATGACCCGTCTGGCCTTTTTCAACGGTAACAATGCGCGCTTCACGCGGATAGGGAGGTCTGGTTGGCATAGCTCATCCTTTTTTTATGTCTGAGCTATAAGTATAGACGCCGGTTAGCTGGCACAAGCCAAACGCAGGGCGGTAATAATCTGAATCACAACCTCTTCGGGAGAGGCTGACGCATCCACCACGTGGTGAGCCGCTTCGCGGTATAGCGCATCGCGTTCGGCCAGCACTTCGCTCACCTCTTCGCTGAGCGGCCTGGAGGTCAGCGCGGGGCGTTGCCCCTCTTCCGGAAAGGCTTCCAGCCGCCCTACCAGAGCCGACACCGGCGCGCTGAGATAAATCACAATCCCCTTTTCGCGCATAAAGTGACGATTGCACTCCGCCAGAACGATGCCGCCGCCGGTCGCGATCACGGCAGACGGGGTGGTGACCGCTTTCAGCGCGGCCGTTTCGCGCGCGCGAAAGCTCTCCCATCCCTCCTGCTCAACGATCTCAGCAATGGTTTTTCCGGCCTCGGTTTGCAGCCAGTGGTCGGTATCAACAAACTGGCGATGACACACGCGTGCCAGCTCCAGGCCAACGGTGGTTTTCCCACAGCCGCGGGGGCCAACTAAAAAGATGGGTTGGGTCATGCCAGGTGTTCCCCTTGATGCCGAATGGCTGAAGAGTGTAAAGAAATAATTGCAGAAGATGTTGCGATTACTTTACTGCAAAGCGGTACGGGATGACAACCCTGTGGAGGTCACACTGTACCACAAATTGACAATAATTATCATTACGCTGTGCGGCGCTTCACTTCCAGCAGCCATTTATCCAGCTCGGCAGCGAACTGCTGACGGTCGCGCTGGGACAGGCTGTCCGGTCCACCGGTCTGCACGCCGCTGGCCCGCATCGTATCCATAAAATCGCGCATGGTGAGCTTTTCCCGAATGGTCGAAGGCGAGTAACGCTCCCCGCGCGGATTGAGCGCCGCCGCCCCTTTCTCCAGCACTTCGGCAGCCAGCGGAATATCCGCCGTGATCACCAGATCCTCCGCGCTGCACAGGCGAACAATTTCGTTATCCGCCACGTCGAACCCGGCCGGCACGCGCAAGGAGCGGATAAACCGCGAAGGCGGTACGCGAATATTCTGGTTAGCCACCAGCGTCAGCGGCATCTGAACGCGCTCGGCGGCACGAAATAAAATCTCTTTAATCACATTCGGACACGCGTCCGCATCAACCCAAATCGCCATATTGTCTCCCCATAATGACTCTGCCGACTATTGTCGCCTGCATTTCGTTGTTAAGCTATCAATCAGAGAAAACAACGCATAATGACGGAGAATCGTGATGGACAAGAAAATCGGGTTTATCGGCTGCGGTAACATGGGCAAAGCCATCCTGGGCGGTCTGATCGCCAGCGGGCAGGTGCTGCCGGGTCAGATTTGGGTCTATACCCCGTCACCGGACAAAGTCGCCGAGTTGCGCGATCAATACGGGATCAACGCCGCCGAAAGTGCGCAGGAAGTCGCCCAGGTCGCCGATATCGTCTTTGGCGCCGTCAAGCCAAACATCATGATCAAAGTGCTAAGCGATATCACCTCCAGCCTGAATAAAGAGACGCTGGTCGTGTCGATTGCCGCGGGCGTCACGCTCGATCAGCTGGCGCGCGCGCTGGGTCACGATCGTAAAATCGTCCGCGCGATGCCTAACACCCCCTCGCTGGTCAATGCCGGTATGACATCCGTCACGCCTAACGCGCTGGTGACCACGGAAGAAGTGGCCGACGTGCTGAATATTTTCCGCTGCTTCGGTGAAGCAGAAGTGATTGCCGAATCGATGATCCATCCGGTGGTTGGCGTGAGTGGCTCAGCCCCTGCCTATGTGTTCATGTTTTTAGAAGCGATGGCCGACGCCGCCGTGCTTGGCGGAATGCCGCGCGCGCAGGCGTATAAGTTCGCCGCGCAGGCCGTCATGGGCTCCGCCAAAATGGTGCTGGAAACCGGCAAACATCCGGGTGAACTGAAAGATATGGTCTGCTCTCCGGGCGGTACCACCATCGAAGCGGTGCGGGTGCTGGAAGAGCGCGGGTTCCGCTCGGCCGTCATTGAAGCGATGGCAAAATGCATGGAAAAATCAGAGAAGCTGAGTAAATCCTGATTTCTTACCGGGCGTCAGGCGGCCACTTCGGTGCGGCCGCGCCCGGCATTTTTCGCCTTATACAGCGCCACGTCAGCCGCCTTTAGCCATTCCCGATAGTGTCCAAACTGCGGTCCCCAGGGGGCAACGCCGACGCTGATGCGCAGCGCTTCTTTTGGCGCGCACGGTAACGTCAGCTTTTCCAGCCGCTCATGCAGTCGCGACATCACGGCGATGGCGCTCTCCGCCGCGGTCTGCGACATGATCACCGCAAACTCATCCCCGCCAAACCGGCCGATCGCATCGCCTGACCGTACCGACCGCTGGAGCTGACGCGTAATAGCAACGATCGCCTCGTCGCCCACGTCGTGCCCCCACGTGTCGTTGATGTTTTTAAAGTGGTCGATATCAATCAGCAATATCGTGGCGGTGCTGTGGTCGCGCCGACAATGCTCAAATTCATTTCGCAGCAGCATTTCCCAGTGTCGGCGGTTGAAGACCCCGGTCATCCCGTCTCGTGTGCTCATCATTTCCAGCCGCTGCTTATGTTCCGCAAGCCTGACGGCGGTTCGGTGGCTAAGCCAGGCAAAAAGCATGGGATACAGCACGAGTACGGGTAACGTTAAGCCCCACTCCACGAGGTCGGGGTTGAAGACGGCCACCTTCCCGACGAGTGGCAGCGTCACCAGCGCGGAGAGCAGGGTCAACGCGATCCCCGGGATAAACAGGCGACAGCCCCCGGAGCCCATCATATTCATCCCCACCATCATCACCAGCGCTGCCGTGGGTAACGCATTCATCCCCATCACGCCGATCCAGAGCCCGGCAATAATGGCATCGATTTTAAGATTGAAAATTTCCTGCTGATGGGGTGAAGCGGCGCGGCAGGACAGCTGCCAGGCAAAATGGGGCCAGACGAACGACCACCCCACCAGTAAAAGCCACCAGCCGCCGGGTAAAAAATGGGTGACCAGCATCCCCGCAACGGGGAAAAACATTGCCGCCAGGCCGACGGCGCGCGCCAGCCTGACTCGCCGGGCAAACTGAATGCCGGCGCGGTGAGGGTCATCCTGAGAAAGGGTTAAATTCCACTCTTCCCGAATGCGCTTTTTGTTGTAATACGTTTCATCATTCATCATTTTTGGGAATATTCTGAAACATTTTCCCAAATTATAGAGAGGGGGGCTGCGGGGAAAGTATGAAATTTCGGGTGAGCCGCCGGAGCCGCTCACCCGTTTGAACTACACTTTTTTCTTCAGGCACGCGCTCATGAACTTGCTGCGGTCGTCCCCTTTAAGGGACTGTTCGGTTGCTTTCGCATTACACTCGCGCATTTTTTGCTGCTGCGGCGTCAGGCTTTTTTCAGCCGGCTTCGCGGCGCCGTTTTTAAGGCAGTCGCTCATGTATGTCTTGCGAGCATCTCCCTTCAGACTCTGAGACGTCGCCTGTTGATTACAGGTGGTCATACGCTGCTGTTGCGGCGTTAACGTTTTCTCTTCCGCGTTCGCCGATGCGATCAGGAACAGGCCAGAGAACAGAGTAACCAGTAATGTTGTTTTCATTGCACCATCCTTTTGTGAACATTCCCTGTAAGTCTGGTTCGTGACAGGAAAAAAACCACCCGGCAGATGTGATTTCCGCCGGGATTTTATCATTTAAGACCCAGCGCCGCCTTCATGGTGTAGAACAGATCCGTTTGATCGGTCAAGCCTACCACGTTTGCCGCGTGCGGCCCATAGGCTGCAATGCGCAGTTGGGTGCCGGTGTGCTCCATGGACTCTTCTTCAGAGTTGCCGTAGCTCAACACCATAACGGCGCCATCTTTGGTATTCAGCGCCTGCGTCAGGCCCGGGGCTTTGGTATCTGCCGGAATAATCTGGCTGGCGTGCGCATGGTCCGCGGTGACCACTACCAGGGTGTTACCGTCTTTTTTCGCGAACTCAAGCGCCTTCTGCACCGCTTCGTCCAGATCGACGGTTTCGCCAATCTGGCCGCACGGATTCGCCGCATGATCCTGCTTATCGATCGACGCGCCTTCCACCTGCAGGAAGAACCCTTTTTCGCTCTTGCTCAGCAGAGAGATGGCTTTATCAGTCATCGCCGCCAGCGTCGGTACGCTGTCCGTGCGTTTCGGGTTAGGCGTACAGGTTACGGCAGGTTTATCGATATTGCCGTGATAAGAGGCTTTTGGTCCTTCCCAGCGCACGGGCATGTTGCCGTCAGAGAATAGCCCCAGCAGCGGCTTGTCCTGGTTCGCCTCGGTGATGGCTGCCAGCGAACTGGCGTCACTCACCAGCTGATAGCCGCGGGCCTGCGCCTGCTCGCGCAGCGTTTTGCCCTGCCACTCGCCCGCCGTTGCGGTTTCTGCAAAGGTTTTCGCGCCGCCGCCCAGGGTCACGTCAGGACGCGCGTTCAGCAACTGTTCCGTAATCGAGCCTTTGCCGCCTTTTTCCAGCGCGTTCGTCGGGCATTTTTCGCTGGTCACTGACGGGCCGTAGCATTTACGCGAGGTTACATGCGCCACCAGCGCCGCGGGCGTTGCATCCTGAAGTTCAGCGGTGGAGACGTTGCCGGTCGCCAGGCCCGCCGCTTTTGCCATCTCCAGAAGGGTTTGGTGATCTTTTTCGTGAATATCCACACCCAGCGCGCCATTATAGGTTTTCACGCCGGTGGACCACGCCGTAGCAGAGGCCGCCGAGTCCGTGACGTAATCCGGTTTACCGGTTTTTTTATCCAGCGCGTAATGGGTATATTGTCCGGTCAACGGTAATGCGTCGATACCTTTAAAAAAGCCGCCCGCACCCTCGGCATAATTTCGCGCCGCCGTAATTTCGGAATCCCCCATTCCATCGCCAATAAGCAGAATAATATTTTTCGCCGGCTTATCATTCAGCGAAGCGCGAATAGCGGCAGTTTGATCTTCTGATAAACGGCGTGCGCCGCCAGGCTGGGTGATATCCCCTTTTGCCGCGCGATTATCCAGCACGCTGGTTTGGGCAGTATCGGCATAAATGGCAGGGGTAATTAACAGGGGAAGTAATGCGATGAAAAGTGCGCTCTGTTTCAATTTATTTTCTCCATGTACAAATACATAAAAATAAAAACAGAGCGACTATAGGCATCCTGCATGACAATTCTATGACACGTCGTTACGTCCTGTGACGGTTTAGGTGCGCGGATGCCTTAACAGCTTCTTTACGTACTGGTGGAGCATCTCGGCATCCTCAACCGGAACCTGCGATTCAGGCCTGACGCTGTCCAGCGCGCCTTCCACGCTCTCAATCAACGCCTGTTGATCGGTTTTCGCCATTTGTCGCAGCAGCGCGGTGACCACAATTTCCAGCGCTTCGACCTGAGCAACCAGCTCTTTTGACTCCTCTTCCTTTTGTGCCAGTTTGACCAGCAATTCAGCAATGAGATTTTTCATCGTGCCAGTTCCTTTTTCAGTTTTGTCTGAAGTTAGCATTCTGAATCCATAATGCAAAGAGAAGAAATTTATTATGGTATGCAAAAGTGATGCAGGAATAAAAATAAAGAACCGCCGCGGTGAGCGAAACGTTTTTCTATAAAAAAACGCCGCATTTTGTTATATAAAAATGCGGCTACCATAAGAATATATAATACATCAACGAAACGATTATCTCGACGATTTCGCTTCCGCCATTTGTCTGCGGCGACGCAGCGCAATAGCCAGCTGGATAATATTGATTAAAACGACAATCGCCGTGGCGGCAAATACCCAACGAAAACCGGCCATTGCGGAAACGGATGCGCCAATAAGCGGACCGGCAACATTCCCCAGATACATAAATGACTGGTTATATCCAAAGATACGCCCCGTCACCTGGTCGCTGGAATATTTAACCAGCAGGGTCTGCACCGCAGGCAACATGGCGCCATCAGCAAAGCCGAGCAGAAACCGCAATATGCCAAGCTGAAGCGGAGAGGTGACAAACGACATCGCGAAGAAGAGCACCACCGCAAAGATCAGCGTCGCCATCAGGATGCGCGCGGTGCCGATCCTGTCACCCAGTTTTCCCAGACGCGGCGCGGAAATCAGGGCGGATACGCCCGGTACGGCGGCAATCATGCCGCTCAGAAAAGCGATATTTGTGCTATCCGGCTCCATCGACTTGATAAACAGCGCCAGAATCGGACCGACCGAACCGTTACAGAGCTGGATAACCATAGTGGTCACAAACAGGCTGATCATCAGTCCCGGATAGGGCAGCGAGGCGAAGACGGCCTTGCCGCTCAGGCGTTCAGATTTACTGATAACCGGGCGGCCTCCCTCTTTGATAAGAAAGAGCGTGACCAGAAAACTGACCACCAGCAGGATCGCGGTGATGATAAATACCGCGCGCAGCCCGACGTGGTCCGCCAGAAAGCCCCCCAGCAGCGGACCACCGATGACGCCGCTGATCTGCGCCGTGGAGAGCGTGCTCAGCGCCCAGCCGCTACGCTCGCGCGGCACCTGAGAGGCGACCAGCGCCATGGCGTTTGGAATGTACCCGGACGTCAGCCCCATCACCGCACGCAGGAAAAACAGCTGCCAGACGTTGGTGGCGAAGGCCTGGAGCAGAATGGCGATCGCCATCCCGAGCGAGGCGCGCAGCAGCATCAGTTTACGGCCTTTCCGATCCGCCAGGCTACCCCACATCGGTGACACAATGGCGGACACCAGAAACGTGACGCTGAACGTCAGGCCGGACCACATGGAGAGCGCTTCATGCGAGGTCACCCCCAGCTGCGAGACGTACAGCGGCAGGAACGGCAGGATCTGGCTAATGGCCAGCCCGGTAAAGAAGCAGCCAAACCAGACCGAGATAAGATTAACTTTCCAGGATTCCATAAAGAAATAGTCTTCATTTTTAGGCGAATTCGCCGACAGATTAGCAAGTTACGCGTTTTGACGTCGCACCAGAGATGCGGCCTGACTGACTTTGGTGTTTTATCTTCCCAGTCATCATATTTGTGAAACAAGTCACAATTCATCCATTTTCTGGCGGAATATTATGCTTCACTGGCAGAGGCCGAAACCGCGCATTCCCAGATGAAAATGGTTGGCATGCGCCGCGTTATACTCCGGTCCCAGACCGTTTCCGTAGTAGCCACAGCTCGCCGCAAGCATGGCCTTCAGCCAGGGCTGCGTCGTTGCAGCCTTCCAGCCGTTCAGCACCGTGACGTGTTCCCCGTTCGCCAGACGAAAAGCGGCGATATCCAGCGCCTCCGCCGTGGCATGTTCACTGCGGCGCGCGTCGGGGCGGTGATAAATATTGCGGCAGGCAAAACTGCCGAGGTGGTCGATACGTGCAAGATCGCTGCCCGTATAGCGCTTTGTCAGCGGTCGGGCCTGCTGGCTGATAAACAGCGCAGAGCTGAGCGCCAGCGGACAGCTGGCAAGAAAGCTCCCGTTCAGGCCGACCGGACCGAAGTCACGCACGCGCACGACGTTGTTAAGCGGACACGCGCCGCCGCTGTCCGCCACCGGCTGGGTGTGGATGAGATCTCTTTGGTTAGCCTGCGCGAGCAGGCTCTCGCACGCCTCGGGGTTTAAGCGCCGAAGCTTATACTGGGTGATTCGGCCCGGCGGGTCGTCCAGCGTCAGCGGCATGAAAGGGTTGTAGTAAGACGGCAACCAGCGGTAACCCACCGTTGCAACGGCCACAATGATGAATACGGTCAGCAGCGTTTTTCCTTTCACTCTCCCCCCTCAACATTCCCCAAAACATTATGGCAGAAGGCCGCGAAACCCGCCGGGCATCGTGGTATGTTATTGGCTTTTCGTCAGACTGGAAGAGAGTGAGATGGCTAAGCAGCGCGTAGGTATTGTCTTTGGGGGAAAATCAGCGGAGCACGAAGTGTCATTGCAATCGGCCAAAAATATCGTTGATGCGATCGATAAAAGCCGTTTCGACGTGGTGCTGCTGGGCATTGATAAACAGGGTCAGTGGCACGTTAACGATGCCAGCCAGTATCTGCTGAACGCTCACGATCCGGCCCATATCGCCCTTAATCCTTCGGAAGTGAGCGTCGCCACCGTACCCGGCGTCGTGAAGGGGCAGCTCATCGACGCCGGCAACGCTCAGGCTCTCGCCCAGATCGACGTTGTCTTCCCTATTGTTCACGGCACCCTGGGCGAAGATGGTTCCCTGCAGGGGATGCTGCGCATGGCCAACCTGCCGTTCGTCGGCTCGGACGTCCTCGGCTCTGCAGCGTGCATGGACAAAGACGTCACCAAACGCCTGCTGCGCGATGCCGGGCTGAATATTGCGCCATTCGTGACCCTCACCCGCGCAAACCGCGACAAACACAGCTTCGCGCAAATCAGCGGAGAGCTGGGTCTGCCGCTGTTTGTGAAGCCGGCAAACCAGGGCTCCTCCGTGGGCGTCAGCAAAGTCACCAGCGAAGCAGAGTTCACGCAGGCCGTCCGTCTGGCGTTTGAGTTCGACCATAAAGTGGTGGTTGAGCAGGGCATCAAAGGCCGTGAAATTGAGTGCGCCGTGCTGGGCAACGATTTTCCACAGGCGAGCACCTGCGGCGAAGTGGTGTTAAACAGCGACTTCTACTCGTACGACACCAAATACATTGATGACAAAGGCGCGCAGGTTGTCGTTCCTGCGGATATCGATCCGGCGATTAACGATAAGATCCGGGCGATCGCCATTCGCGCTTATCAGACGCTCGGCTGCTGCGGCATGGCGCGCGTGGATGTGTTCCTGACGGCGGAAAACGAGGTGGTGATCAATGAAATCAACACGCTGCCGGGGTTCACTAACATCAGCATGTATCCAAAACTGTGGCAGGCCAGCGGCCTGAGCTACCCGGAACTGATCACCCGCCTGATCGAACTGGCGCTGGAGCGTCACGCCGCCGACAGCGCGCTTAAAAGTTCCGTAAACGGTTAATCGGCGCTCTTCGCCGACTCCGCGTCATCCGCTGTCGTCTCTTCAGGACGACGGCGGATAATCAGCCCCGCCAGCCAGAAACTTATCACCCAGGTCACCAGCCCGACGGCATAGGTTTGCCACCCTTTTGCTTCAAACCCCAACAGGCCCACGACACCGTTAAGAATAAAGATCAGCCCGATGGCAAAGGCGTAGTAGTGCCAGTCACGGCGTAGTTTGGACGTGAGCTTCATAACAACTCCGGCAGGAAAAAAAGACATCCTCTCACAGTTTTTCGGCCAGGTCTGTGGCAGATACGGAAATTCTGAAACGCGACGCAATTTCACGTAAGTGATGAAATTGTGATGTGCTGCAGAAATCGACAATCCAGGAGAATTCCTGAGCGCAAATTACCACGATTCTGATATTGACAAATGCGATGACCTGTCAAACTCACCCCGTAAGACGCGTATTAAAACAGAGTGATACCACGGGAGGTCAACATGGCTGACTTTACATTGTCGAAACCGATTTTTGGCGGCAAACCAAAAACCTCCACGGCGGGTAATATTGCTTATGCCCTGTTTGTCCTGTTCTGCTTCTGGGCCGGTTCCCAGCTGCTCAATATGCTGGTCCATGCGCCTGGCGTTTATGAACACCTGATGCAAGTGCAGGATAACGGACGCCCGCGAGTTGAGATTGGGTTTGGCGTAAGCACCCTGTTCGGCCTGATCCCCTTCCTCGCGGGATGTATGATTCTGGGCGTTGTAGCGTTAGTTCTGCGCTTTCGCCGTCGCCGTTAAAGCCCCATACAGCGAGCCCGGCGATCGTCCACGCGTTTTGCGAACCACGCGGTGGTCAGGTTACGCGTGATCTTCGGGCTTTCCAGCTTAATACCCGGCAGGATAGCCCTCGGTAACGTTTTCCCGCTTTTCTGCTCTGCGAGCGCAAACACCTTCTTGTACAGATCCGTTTTCTCAAAGGCCAGGCTGTCGCCTTTCTCAAGCTGGCGGCGAATGTCGCTGTTGCTCAAGCCAAGCGTTGTCGATAATTTCCGTACGGCAAGCTCGGTGCTTCCCGCCTCGCTGCTGCCGTAAGCGATGAGATCGCCGTCAAGCGCCAGCTTAACGCCGCTTGCGCGGCTGACCGCACTCTGGAATGCCGCATTACGGCTGGCATACCAGCCGGCGTTAAAGTCGGCAAAGCGGTACAGCGGCTCATCGTAGTTCGCCGGGTAGTTCAGCAGGTGATACGTGCCGAACCACAGTCCGCCGCGCAGGGAGAAGACCTCCTGGCGCACCGTACCGTCGATTTTCCACGGGTAGCCGTCGGTATGCTTCTCCGCGAACGCAATGCTCACCTGCATCGGGCCACCGGTATGTACCGGGTTCAGCGAGCCAAACAGCTTCTGCCCCATCGGGACCATACTGATGAAATCATCAAAGATGGCGCTAAGCTGTTTTTCGGTTTTCACCGCATCCAGCCGTTCGCTGTAGCTTTTGCCGTTCGGCGAGGTGATTTTAAGCGCGGTATGCACCAGGAAAACCGGGATATGCATGGACTCCGCGCGGCGGTCGATCTCTTTCCAGGCAATTTTGTTCAGGCCCGGCACGACCGGGTCTGACTGGTACATCGACTCCTGCTGCGCCACCGCCAGCACCGAGCAGATATTCTCCTCGGTCGGCGCGATCTTTTGGCTTTCAAAGGTTTTTGCCAGCGCATCTGCCCACTCATTGCGATCCTTCACGCTGGCGGGCATTTTCTGCCGCACTACGCTCGCCACATCGACGGGCTTCTCCCCCTTTTTGAGCGGAGCGGCACCTTTTTCGGCACAGCCTGCCAGCACAAGAGCGGCCAGCAAGGACAACGGTAACGCGCGCGGTACGGCAAAAGACATAGCAACTTCCTGTATTAGCTAAATGTGTTGGTGACTTCCTGCAGGTCACGATCGTCCAGCTCACGTTCAAAACTGCGCAGACGTTTGTAGATGGACATCAGTTCTACCAGGGTGGTCCAGGAGCTGATCAGGTACTGGAACGAGCCTCGAACCTGACCGAAAACGTTGGTAATCTGCGTCATCAGACCGAGCGTAATCGTACCCGCAACAATCGACGGGAACAGCAGGAACAAACCGAAAACGTTATCCACCTGCAGATACAAAATACGCGCGATGTTGAAATACATATAGTGGAAGTAGAGTCGGAAGTAGTTACGACGCACGGCGCCAAACAGCTCGCGGACGGTCGGCGGCGAGGCGCGGTTGGCATCATCTTCACCGTAAACCAGCTCTTTACGGTAAGCGGCTTCCACGCGTTGATTTTTAAACTCCAGACCCGGCAGTTTGATCCCCACCACCGCCAGCAGGCCCGTCCCCATCAGCGACCAGACGATCGCGGCAATCACCAGACCATAAGGAATATGACCGACAATAGGCAGATCCGGCACGTGCGCAGAGAGCGTTACCAGCACGGGCAGGAAGGCGATCAGCGTCATGATGGCGTTGATAAAGCTGACGCCCATGTCTTCAAGGGTGGAGGCAAAACGCATGGTGTCTTCCTGCACGCGCTGCGCGGCGCCTTCGATATGGCGCAGGTGCTGCCAGTGCGCCATGTAATGTTCATTCATCGCGGTACGCCAGCGGAAAACGTAGTGGCTGACGAAGAAGTTGTTCATCACGCCGATGATAACCGCAATCAGGGCGATACCGAGGAAGATCCCGACTTCATGGTAGAACTGGTTGATAGTCACCTTGTGCGGCGAGCTCAGCGCGGTCTGGATCAAATCGTAGAACGGCGCATACCAGGCGTTAACCGCCACGCCCACTTCGACAAGAAACCAGGTGACAAAGATAATCAGCGATGTGCCGAGGATCGACCAGTACTGCCAGCGGTGCGGAGAATACATAAACCAGAACAGCGCAAACAGCCCAACGCACACCATATAGTAGGCGTAAAACAGCAGATAGCTCGGCGACCAGAAGCGCGCCGCGCTAATCGGCACCTCGCCCGTTGCTCCCGTGATACGCGTCAGCCATCCGCCGCCGCCCGCCTGCCAGAAAATGACAGCGATGAGTGCCCAAATAAATGCCGACAGGAAAAAAGGCCCCGGCTTTGGGAAAAAAGACTTAAACATAATGCTTCCTTCTTGTTGTTATGGCTGTTGCTGCGCACAACACGTTACCACACGAAAAACCTGCCCGAGCCAGCCTCCCGGCTCCGGCAAAAAGGTCAGACCCGAGCGTTAATTATTAGTTCGCTTTCCAGTTTTCAAGAATTGTTTCGGTGCGTTTCACCGCGAGAGGATTCGCCGGCGCGATGAAGTTACGCCAGACGTCGTTGTGGTGGTTAATCAGGATCTGCGCATCTGCCGCCGGGCGATTGGCGGTAGTGTGGGCATCTTCCGCCACGATAATGTGATAACCCCGGCTGACGCCGTTCTTAATCGTCGCATCGACGCAGTAGTCGGTGGCGCAGCCGCAGATGATAAACTCGCGAATGCCCTGCTCACGCAGCAGCGTCTCTAGCGCTGTGTTATAGAAGGCATCACAGGCGGTTTTAGTGACGTAAAGCGCGTCAGCAGGCTGATGGAGTTCAGGCAGTAGCGCAAACCCTTCGCTTCCCTCTTCCAGGCCCCCGGCCTCGGTATGCTGAATAAAAATCACCTTGTCGGCTGCCTGCGTAAGCTGGTTGATCAGAGAGACACACTTTTCGCGCTGATGACGAGGGGTTTCAAATACCCCGTTCTGCATATCGACAACCATAACCACACGCTTCTCAGACATACCGTTCTCCGTAAGATTGAGTGACACTGGTGCCTATCATAAGCCCGATGTCACAAAATGGGAGATGGCTCGTCAGTAAATTGTTCATATTTACCCATGGTTACGTTTTTCTCGCTATCGTTATGCAATTCGGGGCATTGCGCGGTACCGTTTAGTAGTATAAATACCCATTACTTTCCTCATTCACTTCATGGATGCTTTTCGTTGAAACGTTGTCTGCTCTCTTTTGCCGCGCTGTGTGCGGTGAGCTTTTCTACCGCCCAGGCAGCCCAACCGCTGACGGCGCCCGTTTTAGCTTCAGATATTGCCGATCGCTACGCGAACCTTATCTATTACGGCAGCGGCGCGACCGGGATGGCGATGGTCGTCATCGACGGCAACCAGCGTGTGTTCCGCAGCTTTGGCGAAACGCGCCCAGGAAATAACGTTCACCCGCAGCTGGATTCCGTTATCCGCATCGCGTCCTTAACCAAGCTGATGACCAGCGAAATGCTGGTGAAACTGCTCGACCAGGGCGTGGTGAAGCTCGACGACCCGCTCAGCAAATACGCGCCGCCAGGCGCCCGGGTACCCACGTATCAGGGGACGCCAATCCGGCTTGTGAACCTTGCCACCCACACCAGCGCCCTGCCGCGCGAGCAGCCAGGCGGGGCGGCGCACCGTGACGTATTTGTCTGGCCAACGCGCGACCAGCGCTGGAGCTACCTGAGCACCGCCACGCTGAAGGCGGCGCCGGGTTCGCAGGCCTCTTATTCAAACCTGGCCTTTGACCTGCTGGCGGACGCCCTTTCAACGGCGGCTGGCAAACCCTACACGCAGCTGTTTGAAGAGCAGATAACCCGTCCGCTAGGTATGAAAGACACCACCTTTACCCCGTCCCCGGATCAGTGCCGTCGCCTGATGGTGGCGGAGAAAGGCGCTAGCCCCTGTAATAACACGCTCGCGGCCGTGGGCAGCGGCGGGGTCTATTCCACGCCTGGCGACATGATGCGCTGGATGCAGCAGTTCCTTTCCTCAGATTTCTACGCCCGCAGCAGCCAGGCCGATCGCATGCAGACCCTGATTTATCAGCGCACTCAGCTGCAACGCGTCATCGGTATGGACGTGCCGGGTAAAGCCGATGCGCTCGGCATGGGCTGGGTCTATATGGCACCGAAAAATGGCCGTCCGGGTATTATTCAGAAAACCGGCGGCGGCGGCGGATTCATCACCTATATGGCCATGATCCCGCAGTCAAACGTGGGCGCATTTGTGGTGGTCACCCGCTCCCCGCATACGCGTTTCGTCAATATGAGTGACGGGATTAATAACCTGGTGGCAGAACTGAGCGCCAATAAGGCCCAGGTGCTCACCGCGTCAAACTGATCTTAATATTCCGTGGGCAAGCGGTTGATGCTGACCAGCTTGCCCCGGCTCATATTGATATAGTTTCCCTGCCTCAGGGCGGCAAGCACCTCGGCAACAACGGAGCGTGAAATTCTTGTGCTCTGTTGAATATGATTCATCACACCGATTTTTGAACGCAGCGTTTCATCCCATTCCGCCATATTCAGCAGCATTGAGCGGATCTGGTGATAGGAGTTATTTCCCACCAGCTGCTTATCGCGTTTCTCAAGAATGTAAGTTATCCAGGATAACCAGCAGAAGGCCTCTTTCCAGAGTGAATACTGCTGGATAAGTTGACGGGTGGTTTCCGTGGGCAAATAAAAACCGGTACAGGCCGTTTTAGCAATTACCCTGTATTCGTGAGAGTGATTAATCACCACCGTAGACAGCCCGAATATAAAAGGGGCAGTCGCAATCCCCACCAGCAGTTCATCAGAAGTTCGATAAACCTCAATAACGCCGGTTTGTAATACGATCGTACAAGGCTCATTCCATTCGTCTGACGTAATTAATTGCTGGGGCGCACATGTAAAAGGAGTACTGGCCGCTGTTAAATACTGTTCGAGCCGGCGTAATTCAGAAAGCGGTTTCGCATTAACGTTCATGCAGACCTCAAGTCATCCGTATTTGTCGGTCCAATATTATTTTTATTACTTGTATAAAAAGCGGGGGAGATAACCACTCCCCCCGCTTTTATTCATTTCCAGGTATATTTCACGCCCAGATTTGCGCCCCAGTTCTGATCAACGTCGCCGCCGCCCAGATAAGTAGCATCGGTGTACGCACTGAAGTTCTTCGTGAAGCTGAACTGGGTGCCCAGCCCTACCCGCACAGCGGAGCCTTTCACGCCGTTATCAATGCTGTCACCGTTAATATCGGCATTGTTATCGGCGTCGTCATAGACGTAGGCCAGTTTGAAGTAAGGCGTCAGAGCCTGTTCGCCGCCGTAGTTGAAGGTATAACCCGTATCAACGCCGAGTTCATAACGCAGGCTATCGTAAGATTGTCCATCAGCGCGCATGTCATTACTCAGACGATAATCATCGCCAGACTGGAACAGGCCAGAGACGGCGGCATATGGCGTAAAGTAGCCAGAGAGGTTTGGCTTCCAGTCATAGCCCAGCTTCAGCCCAAAACCAACAGCATCATTCGTGGTATTGCCGTCAACGTACTGACCGTTGCTCATGTTGGCGGAGAGATCGCTGTTGAAGCGGGTGTAGCTCAGGGAGCTGTCGAGGAACAGATCGTTCATGAACTTCGCTGACGCATAGATCATCGCAGTCTGGCTATCCTGATCGACCTGACCGGTACGATCGCTGGCATCACCCTTCGCGAAACCTGCCGCACCACCGACGATCCATTTCGCGTTATTACCGTCAATCTGGGTGTCCACACCCACCATAATGCCGCTCACGTCCTGATCGTAGCTGATAACGCCATTGTCACCGTCGAAGTTGCCACCGAAGTAGCTCACCCACGCCCCGCCGTTATCCGCCAGGCCGTGGCGGCTGTTGGTCAGACGCGTGCCAACGGTATCCTGCTGCAGATTCCAGATATTGGTATTGGCAGATGGGATGCTCAGCGCCATATTGGCAGAGTCGGTCAGCTCTTTCTGCTGAAGGACAACGGCGTCACCCTGCTGCTGCGCCTGATAGGTGTAAGCGCCTAAATCGGCTTTGTTTGCGGCAGTAAAGCTGGCTGTGGTATCCGCATTATTGTCATAGACGCGAATAATCTCTTTGTTTTTGTAATCAGCAACGGAACCGGCACCGGTCGCATCGTCGATGCGCACCTGGTAGTTACCTGCAACGTCACCGTTTACTGACAGATGGCCATTAGAGTTAATCGCCACAACACCGTAGTCGTAATCGGCATTGTACTTATCGTTAGTGATATAGCGTGCGTTGTTCAAATCGCTGTTCAGGACGTAATCACGGCTGGCAACGTTAAGCACCCCGCCATCGGTCAGTTCCATATTGTGCGTATCAACCTGACCCAGCCCCAGCGCCAGCTCAGCACCGTTATCCACGGTGATGGTGTTGGCATACAGTTGGGCCGTTTCTTCCGTCAGTGCCGCACGGCTATAGCTGTCCAGATACAGACGGTCGGTCGCCACGGCACCGCTGTCTCCAATATTCATTGATGAAGCATTGGTCAGGGTGATGGAGTCCGCCAGCAGGCCAGAGTCTTCGACGTTAACCTGAGACTGGTTGTTTACCGTCAGCGTGTCGATATTAGAAAGCTTGCGGGTATCCCACTCAGAGCCGTTATCCAGCGCGATGTTAAACAGCCCGCTCTGATACACCGCTTCACCTGCAACGTGTCCGTTGCTGTCATAAACGGAATCCGGCCAAATGCTGTTAGGGGATAAGCTACTCCAGTCTACGTTGCTGTAGCCCAGGCCATACATCTGCGCTGGGCCGATAGCCTCGACGCTGGACTGTGCTGCACCGACCCATTTGCTGCCGTTGGTCAGGGTGACATCCAGCTTATCGGTGCCATCCCAGCCGTTGGTGGTTGGGTTATAGACACCGTCTGCAGTGGTATCCGTAGCCGGATCGCCGTTCGGATAGAAGTTGTTGTCGAAGGTGCTGGAGAACAGAATATCGCCAGTAACGGTGGAGTGATCGAACGTGGCAGTGGTCTGCATCGCGTTATCAGACGCGCTAGCGGCAACGATCAGCGCCGCATCATCCGCCGCCGTGGCATTCGTTTCACCGTAGTCGCTCGGCTTCGCGGTTTGACCGTAGAACCCGCTGGTTCCCAGATCGCTGTATGCCCCTGAGGTCAGGACGGAGTCTTTCACCACCAGCGTGTCGGTAAATACTTTGCTGCTGTTGGCTACGCCTTCCACACCGTCGTAAGGGGTATTATCCGGCTCCTGATAACCCTGCGTCAGGGTAATACCGGCAATGTGGGAATTATTCTGGATAACAATATCGGACTCCACATCCAGGGTAATCGCATTACCCAGATTATACGTGTCCAGATTGTGTCTTTCCGTATTTTCCCCGTTCACGACGTCATACGCATAATGCTCATAGGTATCGTTAATGGTGGAATTATCTACGGTCAGGCTAAAACGATCGTATTGAGAATGGTTGGTGCCATCGGTATCCAGGCCGTTAGCACACGAGGAGGTCATACACTTAGAGGTAATCATGCCATTAATGGTGCTGTTGGAAATGCTTAACGCATTCGCCCGCCCATTGATGCCATCATCCAGATAGTATGTTGAAATAACACCATTCACGGTGCTTTTATTAATCACCGGATAAATATCGCCGTCGTGGGTCGCGTCTGAGTAATCCCAATCGGCATAGCCATAATACCAGGGAGCGGAAGCGGTATTATCGTATCCGAATGTATTATATGTCGTACCGGAAATATCCTTCGCATTGGCCTGAGAAGCGATAGCCAGGGTGCAGGCTAATGCAAGTTGAGATACAACGAGTTTCTTTTTCCATGTTTGCATTGGGTCATCCCTCCTCAGGGACGTAAGCAAGTTTGTCCATCAATGATTTTGCAATGTTTAGTTTAATTGCGGAGGGAATTATGCATTTTCATTTCGAAAAGGTTCAATGAATGTTTCCATTAAGTCCGTATCCAGACTAATAACACATCAAAACCGAGAAAGCCTCTGTCACTACAGATAAATATTATAAAAACAAAGCATTAAAATAGAGACGAAACAATAATGTACATATAAAAATAAATAATGAATCATTTTCAATGATGTTTTCCATTTAATATAAAAACAATATGAATAACTCATCTCCATTTCGGCGTTATACTGTCCTGCATTATATATTGATGCCAAAAAACCAGTCTCATCGCATTTTACAAAATAAAATGCCCACTTTTACCAAAACACCTGTCTTCACTTTGAGGTACACTAGCCTTCTTTGTTCCACAAACATCAGGCATACCATGACCGATTTAATTGCACGTCCCCGCCGCCTGCGCAAGTCACCTGCACTGCGCGCTATGTTTGAAGAGACAACCCTGAGCTTAAACGATCTGGTGTTGCCGATTTTTGTTGAAGAAGAGATCGATGACTACAAGGCCATCGAAGCCATGCCGGGCGTCATGCGCATTCCGGAGAAATATCTGGCGCGTGAGATCGAACGTATCGCCAACGCGGGGATCCGCTCGGTGATGACCTTCGGCATCTCCCACCATACTGACGAGACCGGCAGCGACGCGTGGAAAGAAGATGGCCTCGTCGCCCGCATGTCTCGCATCTGCAAAGAAACCGTGCCGGAAATGGTGGTGATGTCCGACACCTGCTTCTGTGAATATACCTCTCACGGCCACTGCGGCGTGCTGTGCGATCACGGCGTGGATAACGATGCTACCCTGCTGAACCTCGGCAAGCAGGCGGTCGTCGCGGCCGCTGCGGGTGCGGACTTCATCGCGCCCTCTGCCGCAATGGACGGACAGGTTCAGGCGATCCGTCAGGCGCTGGACGCGGCGGGCTTTACCGACACTGCCATCATGTCTTACTCCACCAAATTTGCCTCCTCCTTCTACGGCCCGTTCCGTGAAGCTGCGGGCACGGCGCTGAAGGGCGATCGTAAAACCTATCAGATGAACCCGCTTAACCGTCGGGAAGCGATTCGCGAATCCCTGCTCGACGAAGCCCAGGGCGCAGACTGCCTGATGGTGAAACCTGCGGGCGCGTACCTTGATATCCTGCGCGACATCCGCGAGCGCACCGAGTTGCCGCTGGGCGCTTACCAGGTCAGCGGCGAGTACGCGATGATCAAATTCGCCGCGCTGGCCGGTGCGATTGACGAAGAGAAAGTGGTCCTCGAAAGCCTCGGCGCCATCAAACGCGCAGGCGCGGATCTGATCTTCAGCTACTTCGCGCTGGATCTGGCCGAGAAGAAAATTCTGCGTTAATCCGCTTTAGCGCCGGGTGGCGGCTTCGCCTTACCCGGCCTGCTCTCTGCGCTAATCTTCACCAAACTGCAATACAACCGACATCTGCGCCTTCTACTGTCTTCGCAAGACGGCAGGAGGAGTAACCATGTTTAGCCTCGATAGCGTTCTCGACGATCTTTGGCCTCAGGCGAGGCCCGCCCCCTGGCAAAAAAGTCTGTTAAAAAGACTGTTCTACGAAGACGAATTTCAGCAATTTGCCGCAGCACACCGCCATCTGAAAGGACTGGATATGGTGGAGCAAGTTCTGGAACACCTTGATATTCTCTGCACCGTTTCCGCCCGCGATCTTGAACAAATCCCCGAACATGGCCCGCTGGTCATTATTGCCAACCACCCGACGGGTACGCTGGACGGTCTGGCGCTGATGTACGCCGTTTCTCGCGTGCGACGCGATGTTAAAGTCGTCACCAACAGGATGCTGACCCACCTTGAGCCCCTCAGCTCGCTGTTTATTCCGGTGGATAATATGGGCGGCAGGACAGCGAAAACGTCTCTTGTGCAGATGGAACAGCATCTGCAAAACGCGGGCGTGCTGATCTTCTTCCCGGCCGGTGAAGTTTCCCGCCCCACGCGCAAAGGCATTCGCGACAAAAAGTGGCACTCTGGCTTTATCAAACTCGCAAGCAAGCTGCGCGCTCCGCTGCTGCCGGTGCATATTCAGGCGCATAACAGCGTGCTCTTCTATGTCAGCACGCTGGTCTCCCCGACGCTGTCAATGCTGTTACTCATGCAGCAGATGTTCCGCCGCCGCCACAGCCAGTTGCCGATTAAGATCGGCCAGCAGATTGCCTGGCATCACTGGCACAGCGCCACCCTTTCGTCGCGTGAGATGGCCGAACAGTGCCGTCAGCACGTGATGCGTCTTGGCAAGGGATTGCCTGGCGTCTTTAAAACCCAGTGCGCCATTGCCCGCCCGGAAGACCGCGCCACCCTGAAACGCGCGCTGGCGCAGGCCGAATGTCTGGGCAATACCAGCGACGGTAAAACCATCTATCTTTGGCAGCGCAACGGGCAGGAAGACGCCCCGCTGCTGCGCGAGCTGGGCCGCCTGCGCGAGATTGCCTTTCGCGCGGTCGAGGAAGGAAGCGGCAAACGTCGGGACACCGACAGCTACGACGATGATTATCTGCACCTGATCCTGTGGGATGAGGACGATCTGGAGATCGTCGGGGCGTATCGCTTTATGCCGACGGCCATGCAGATCGAAAAGCGCGGCGTTGAGGGGTTGTACAGCTATAGCCTGTTCCACTACGACGACAAAATGCAGGACGTACTGGAGCACGGCATTGAGCTGGGGCGCAGCTTTATTCAGCCGCGCTACTGGGGACGCCGCGGCCTGGACTATTTATGGTCCGGCATTGGAGCCTACCTGGCGCGTTATCCGAACTACCGCTACCTGTTTGGCCCGGTCTCGATTTCCGGTGGCTTACCGCCTGCCGCACGGGATCTGCTGGTGGCCTTTTACCGCCTGTGGTTCCCGGCAACGCATCCGCTGGCCGCGTCACGTCAGCCGTATCCCGCATCGCTGCCGGACGTGCTCGCGCAGTTTGGCGGCGTGGATTACGTGGATGACCTGACAAAGCTGAAATCCCTGCTCGGCAATCTGGGCTGCGGCATTCCGCCGCTCTACAAGCAGTATTCCGAGCTGTGTGAACCCGGCGGCGTGCAGTTTATTGATTTTGGCAGCGACCCGGCGTTTAACGACTGCGTCGACGGACTGGTGCTGGTGGATTTGTGTTACCTGAAGGCGAACCGCTATCAGCGGTATATTGAGGCGCATTTAATACCCTCACCCCAGCCCTCTCCCTAAAAGGGAGAGGGTGAAAACCGCACCGGGCAGTCCCCTCGCGCCTTTGGGGAAAGGGTTAGGGTGAGGGGATCAAGGCGCACGATAAAACGGCTTATCCCCCAAAATCGTCGCCCGCTGCATAATCCGGCGCTGCGGCAGATAGTCCGCATTGGCATAGTGCTGCGTTACGCGGTTATCCCAGATCGCCAGGTCGTTCTCCTGCCAGCGCCAGCGGACCTGAAACTCCGGCTTGGTGATATGCGCGAACAGGAATCCCAGCAGCGCCTCACTCTCTTTCTCGGACACGTCCACGATGCGCGTCGTGAACCCTTCATTCACGAACAGCGCCTGCTTGCCCGTGACAGGATGGGTCCGCACCACCGGGTGCAGCAGCGGAGGATGCTTCGCAACCGCCTCCTGCCAGCGCTGATGTTCCTCTTCCGTTTTACGGTACTTGTATTCCTGGAACGATTTTTTGAAGTCGTGCTCCGCCCGCAGCCCGCTCAGCAGCGTCCGGAACGGCGCGGAGAGCGCCTCATACGCCGCAATCCCGCTGGTCCACAGCGTATCGCCGCCGGTTTCCGGCAGCAGCTTCGCCGCCAGAATCGCCCCGGCGGGAGGCGTCTCGATAAAGGTTACGTCGGTGTGCCAGTTGTCGTTATCCGGCGGGTTATCGTTGTGGGTGTCCAGAACGATAATCTCCTCCACGCCTTCCGCATGCGGATAGACGGGGTGGATATGCAGATCGCCAAAGCGCAGGGCCAGCGCGCGCTGCTGCTGCGGGGTGATCGCCTGTTCCCGCAGGAAAACGACCTGATGGCGCAGCACCGCGTGGTACAGCTGCTCGAACTGGTTATCGCTCAGCGGACGGGTCACATCCAGGCCCGACACCTGCGCGCCAATGTACGGCCCCAGCGGGGTAATGGTCAGACGTTCACTCATTGTATTTCTCCATGCCAGGGCGTCAGGCGGCGCTGTAACGCGCGCAGCCCCAGTTCTAATCCGAAGGCGATCGCGGCGATCACCGCGATCCCTGCCAGCACCACGTCAGTCGCCAGGAACTCTCCCGCCGACTGCACCATAAACCCAAGGCCGCGCGTGGCCGCAATCAGCTCTGCCGCCACCAGCGTGGACCAGCCCACGCCGAGGCCGATGCGCAGCCCGGTTAAAATTTCCGGCAGCGCGCCCGGTAAAATCACGAACAGCAGCACCTGCGTGCGGCTGGCTCCCAGCGACTGCGCCGCGCGGATCCGCACCTGCTGGGCGCTCTTCACGCCTTCCAGCGTTGACATTGCAACCGGCGCAAAGATCGCCAGATAGATGAGTAAAACTTTGGGCGTTTCACCTATGCCGAACCAGATAACCACCAGCGGCAGCCAGGCCAGCGGCGGCACCGGACGATAAAGCTCAATCAGCGGGTCGAGTATGCCGCGCACCGTCGGGCTTAAGCCCATCGCGATCCCGACCGGTATCCCGATAATTACCGCTGCCAGAAGCGCCACCAGAATACGCGCCAGACTTGCACCTAAGTGCTGCCAGAGCGTGGCATCCATAAAGCCCTGCGGCCCGGCGATGGTAATGAGTTTGGCCAGCACTTGGCCCGGCGGCGGCAGAAACAGCGGGCTGACCCACTGCTGGGCAGCAACCGCCCACCACACCGCCAGCAGCACCAGCAGCGTACCGACGCTCAACGTGATTTGGCGCGAGAAAGGCCAGCGCAGCGCCAGACGCGTGCGGCGCGTTTTTTCACTGAAGACGATGCTCATGAGAAAGCCTCCCGTTGTTCAAACACGCGGCTTAAGACGTATTCACGCTGTTCGATAAACAGCGGATCGGATTTGATGCTGCGCACGGGTTCTCCCGCGACGAAGCGGCGGGCGAAATCCAGCGGCAAGCGCTCCAGCACGCGGCCCGGCCCCGGCGAGAGCAGCACCAGCTCCGTCGCCATAAACACCGCCTCTTCGATATCGTGGGTAATCAACAGCACCTGCTTGCCCGTCTCGTGCCACAGGCGCAGCAGCAGGGTTTGCATCTGCTCGCGGGTGAAGGCATCCAGCGCCCCGAACGGCTCGTCCAGCAGCAACAGCTGCGGATTCGCGGCCAGCGCGCGGGCAATACCCACGCGCTGCCGCTGGCCGCCGGAAAGCTGCCAGATAAAGCGTTTTTCCGCCCCTTCCAGCCCCACTTTTTTCAGCATCGTCCGTGCCGTTTCCAGCCGCTGTTCGCGATTGACGCCCGCAAGCTGTAGCCCAAACGCCACGTTTTCCTGCACGTTGCGCCAGGGAAGCAATCCTTCGTTCTGGAAGACCACGCCGCGCTCGGCGCCCGGGCCTTCCACCTTTTTGCCTTCCAGTTGGATGGTGCCATGCTGATAAGGGACAAACCCGGCGATCAGATTCAGCAGCGTGGTTTTTCCGCACCCGGACGGGCCCAGCACCACCAGCAGCTCACCGCTGTCCAGCGTCAGGTTGATGTCCTCCAGCGCGGGCTTACCGCCGTAATCGGCGTACAGGTTCGTAATATTCAGCATGGCGGACTCCTTATTTCACAAAACGATCGGTCACGTACTGGCTGTAATCCGTCGCCACCGCTGGCACTTTGCCCTGCTCTTTCAGGAAGGTGGCGGTATCAACAATCGCTTTGTTTACCGGCCCGGTAAGCTGCTGCACCTGCTGCGCGGGGGTCAGATAGGTATTGCCTTTCACCAGCCCCGGCACGTCCGCTTCCGGCACGCCGCTCAGGCGGGAGAGTTTTTCCAGGTTGGCGGGCTGCTTCAGCCATTCATCCGGGTTAGAGATGTACGGCTGCTGGGCATCAATCGCGCTTTTGGCGAAGGCTTTCACCACCTCAGGATGTTTCTCGGCGAAGTCTTTGCGCACGACCCACACGTCGAGGGTTGGCGCGCCCCACTGGCCCACTTTTTCTGAGTCGGTCAGCACGGTGCCGTCTTTTTCCAGTTCGTTCACTGCCGGTGCCCAGACGTAAGCCCCGTCAATATCCCCGCGCTGCCAGGCCGCGATAATCGCCGGCGGCTGCAGGTTGATGATTTGTACCTGACCCGGCTTGATGCCCCAGTGTTTGAGCGCCGCCAGCAGGCTGTAGTGGGTTGTGGAGATAAACGGCACGGCGATGCGTTTGCCGATCAGATCTTCCGGTTTAGTGATGTTTTTCTTCACTACCAGCGCTTCTGAGTTACCGAGCTGCGAGGCGAGCAGGAAAACCTCGATCGGCACCTGCTGGCTGGCCGCCACCGCCAGCGGGCTGGATCCGATATTGCCGATCTGCACGTCGCCGGAGGCTAACGCACGCACCACGGATGCGCCGCTGTCGAACTTGCGCCAGTCGACTTTCGCGCCGCTCTCTTTCGCAAAGGTGTTGTCCGCCTGCGCGACTTTCGCCGGTTCCGCAGAGGTTTGATACGCGACGGTGACGTCCACCGCCTGCGCCTGAAATGCCCACAGCGCCAGTGCGCCGAGAAGTGTGATTCGCGATGAAATTGCCATAGTGCCTGCTCCCCTTGTTGTTATGAGGGCAGTATTTCCGGCGCGGGAATTTTGATAAAGGAATAAAAATGAATCGCTCATAACGATTCGTTTTTAGATAAAAAGCGGGAAAGGATAGTTGATTTTGTGCGGTTGTTTTTTTCTCCTCTCCCCTTTGGGAAGAGGGTTAGGGTTAGGGTGAGGGGAACATAAGGCGGTAGTGGTCATTCCGTTCACTTTATGTTCCTTGCTACTCTGTAATGACATGACCTGTGAACGTGCCAGGGTGGCTCAGTCGCCACCACCCTGGCGACCCGGGCTCCCGGCGGTAAATCGCCGCTACGCGGTGCCCTCGGCTTATTCCCTCCGGCTTATCGGGGACGCCTCAGCGATTTACAGCCGGACCAGAGCATCGCTGAAAGCCTTCAATCGTTCTGAAACAACGCATGTTGCTGTTTTTGATATTTTTTCCCTCTCCCCGTGGGAGAGGGTCAGGGTGAGGGCATCAGGCGCACGAAACCTTAGATGTAGGCCGGGTAAGGCGTAGCCGCCACCCGGCAAAGCACTCAGCGCTGCGCGTTCAGCTCAGCAATATCTTTCGGCGTGGTGCGACAGCATCCACCGATTAATTTGGCCCCAGCCTCCAGCCACTGCGGCAGATACCCCGCCAGCGTCTCGCACGCTTCGCCGTGGTGGTGCCAGGTTTTGGTGACCGCATCATAATGCTCGCCCGAGTTCGGATAGACCACCAGCGGCAGCGACGTCAGGCTTTGCAGATGCTTCAGCGCCGCCGTAGTGTTTTCCAGTGCGATGCAGTTAATGCCCAGCGCGACAATCTGCGGAGAGTTTGCCAGCGCGCTGACCACCTCACGCAGAGGCGTACCGTCGCTCAGGTGTTCACTGTCCCGCAGGGTAAAGGAGAACCACGCCCGGGCGCGGGGGTACTCGGCCAGAAGCGCCGCCAGCGCCTTAATCTCGGTAAACGAGGGAAGCGTTTCGCAGGCCAGCAGGTCAGCGCCCGCATCCAGCAGCGCTTCCACGCGCGGGCGATGGAAGGCCGTAAACTCCCCGGCGCTACGCACGTAGTCGCCGCGATACTCTGAGCCATCCGCCAGATAGGCGCCGTACGGCCCAACGGATCCCGCCACCAGCAGCGTGCCGGCATGCGGATTTTCAGCCAGATACGCTTCGCGCGCCTTGCGCGCCAGCTCCACGCTTTTACCGATTAGCGCGCGGGACTGCGCTTCGTCCAGACCGCGCGCCGCAAACCCCGCAGGCGTGGCCTGATAGCTGGCGGTGATCGCCACCTGCGCGCCCGCGCGGTAGTAATCGAGATGCACTTCGCGGATGAGTTCCGGGTTTTCCACCAGCACTTTGGCTGACCAGAGGCTGTCTGCCAGGTTACAGCCGCGCGCTTCCAGCTCCGTCGCCATCGCGCCATCCAGCACCACAAACGGCTGTTTTTCAAGGATGGCGGTAAGCGGGTTATTCTGCGACATGTTCAGGCTCCTGCGATGTCATATTTCGGGTCAGGTAGTACGCACCATAACACAGGGCGACAAACGGAAGCCCGCAATAAAGGGCAATGCGCTGGCTCGGGTCAAACCACAGGCCGACACAGGCCACCACGCAGAGGATAAAACCAAGCACCGGCACCAGCGGATACCACGGCGCGCGGTACTGCAGCGCAGAGAGCGGCTGCCCGGACTGCAGATGACGGCGGCGGAAAACGAAGTGCGACGCGCAGATGCTGATCCACACCGCCACCACCGCAAAGCCAGAAATCGCCGAGAGCGCGACAAACACCGTGTCCGGGGCCACGACGCTTGAGAACAGCGCCAGCACGCCGCCGAGCATAGAGACCGAGAGCGCCGTCAGCGGCACGCCGTTTTTGTTCACGCGGGCAAAGCAGCGCGGCAGCGTTTTCTCATTCGACAGCGACCACAGCATGCGCCCGGAAGCGTACAGGCCCGAGTTCGCCGCCGAGAGGATCGCCGTCAGGATCACAAAGTTAAAAATATCCGCCGCGTAAGGAATACCGACCTTTTCAAACACCAGCACGAACGGGCTCTTTTCCACGCCCGCCTGCTGCATCGGGATCAGCGCCGCCAGCACAAACACGGTGCCGATAAAGAAGATAATCAGGCGCGCAATGGTGGTGCGGATCGCAACCGGAATCACCTTGTGCGGATTTTCCGTTTCCCCCGCCGCGATGCCGATGAGCTCGGTACCGGAGAAGGCAAAGTTCACCGCCACCATGGTCATCAGGATCGGCAGGCCGCCGTGCGGGAACCAGCCCTCGGCGGTGATGTTGCTTAAGCCCGGCGCGGGTGAACCGTCCTGCATAGGGATAAAGCCAAAGACCGCCGCGCCGCCAAGAATAATAAAGGCGATAATGGTGATGACTTTGACCAGAGAGAACCAGAACTCGCCTTCCGCAAAGAAGCGCGTAGAGATGACGTTCAGGCCAAAAATCACCACGCAGAAGACCACGCACCAGGCCCAGACCGGCACCTGGGGGAACCAGTACTGCATGCAGAAGCCCGCGGCCGTGAAGCTCGAGCCGAGCGCCACTGTCCAGGTGAGCCAGTAGAGCCACGCCACGGTGTAGCCCGTCGCCGGGCCAAGATAGCGGGCGGCATAGACGTGGAACGCGCCGGTTTCCGGCATCGCCACGGAAAGCTCGCCCAGACACTGCATCACCAGCCAGACCACCAGCGCGCCTATCAGGTACGCCAGCAGCGTGCCCGCCGCCCCGGTGGTTGAAATGATGTATCCGGTATTGAAGAATAACCCAGTCCCAATCACGCCACCCAGCGAGAGCATAATCAGGTGGCGTGTTTTCATGGTGCGCTTAAGCTGCCCATTTTCTTGTTGTGTTTGCATATTACCTTCTATACGTATGGACATCTAAACATCCAAAGAAGGTGTGTTATACCGCGATTGTTAATAAAAAGCTAGATGACCAGACGCAAACGGGCACGCCTCGCGCTGAGTCTGGGGTGGGTCGTGAGGATCACATAGAGAATCGGACGCCAGGCCATAAGCACCTCCGCAAGCAGATACTTACAGCATGGTGCGGGAAAAGGCGATCTTCGGTCAGTCGAAAGTGGTATCCGCGAAGAGCGGATTCATACCGCAACACTGCCCGCAGGACGGTTAAGGCGCAGCCGCTACCCGGCGCAAGGTTGGTAATTCTCACAATCAGTTCTATAGTCGACACAGTTTCTTAGTAACCAGGACTGACTGATGCGCTTTAACGGACTGACCAAAGGTTTCTTTATCTTTATTCTTGCCCTTGTGACCTGGGCCTTCTTCGACGTGCTGTCGCCCTACTTCTCCGCGATACTCTGGGCCGCCATTCTGACCGTCATCTTCAACCCGGTAAAAAACAGGCTGCGCACCGTGCTGGGGGATCGCAACGGGCTTGCCTCGCTGTTGACCATCGGTATTATCTGCCTGATCGTCTTTATCCCGCTGATGGTGATCCTCTCCTCGCTCGCCATTGAGCTGAATATGGTTTACACCAAACTGCAGGAGAACAACACCCAGTTCCCGGAAGTGGTGGCGAGCATCTTCAACCACCTGCCTGACTGGGCCAGCGGCTTCCTCGCGGATCACAACCTGACCAACGCGGCGCAGATCCAGAAAAAACTCTCCGATGTCGCCCTGCAGGGCGGACAGTATCTCGCCGGCAGCGCGTTTCTGATTGGCAAGGGCACGTTTGGCTTTGCGATTAGCTTCGGCATCATGCTGTATCTGCTGTTCTTCCTGCTGAAAGACGGTCCGTATCTGGTACGCCAGATCCTCGACTCCCTGCCCCTGTCCGATTTTGCCAAGCAGCATCTGTTCGCCAAATTCGTCGGCGTGTCACGCGCCACGGTAAAAGGTACGGCGGCGGTGGCCGTGGTTCAGGGCATCCTCGGCGGGATTGCGTTTGCGATTGCCGGTATTGACGGCAGCGTGCTCTGGGGCGCGCTGATGGCCTTCCTCTCGCTGGTTCCCGCCATCGGCTCGGCGATAGTCTGGGTGCCCGCCGCCATCTTCCTGTTCGCCACCCACCAGCTGTGGCAAGGGCTGTTTATTGTCGGCTTCTTCGTGATTATCGTCGGGCTGGTGGACAATATCCTGCGCCCGCTGCTGGTCGGGAAAGACACCAAAATGCCGGACTACCTGATACTGATCTCCACCCTCGGCGGCATGGAGCTGTACGGCATTAACGGCTTTGTGATTGGGCCGCTCATTGCCGCGCTGTTTATCGCCTGCTGGAACCTCTTCTCAGGGCGCGATCACGAAGGTAACGCCGAAGAGCTGGACCCCGACTTCATCGAAGAAGGAAAAAATCCTCCAGAATTGTGAGGATGTGACGATATAGACCACACCAGGCGGCGATGTGCCGCCTTTTTTTTCGCCTTAAATCAGACGTTTTCTATAATTTGAAGAACGCCATCCTACTCATGTCGTAAAAGGATCATCAGGTGCGAATCGCGACGATAACAAACTGGGCCTATGGGGCCACGGTCTGCCTGACCATCGCCTCCGGCATCATCATGCTGATGGCGTCCAGTGCTGATACCCTCGAGCGTCAGGCCGTTGAACAACGGCAGAAATTTGATCAGCTCACGGAAGATATCGAAACCGATATCTGGGCCCAGTCTGATTTAGCACGACTGTACGTCATTAAAAAAGATCCTCAGGTTCTCAAGGAATATAACCAGGCGGAAAACAGCCTGAAGAGCATCGAGCTTCGGCTGGAAAAGTTGCAGGATAACGGCGCATCGGATGAAGAACTGGCCCTGCTGCATGAAGGGATAAAGATCGTCGATGAGCTACAGGACGAGCAGCAAACGGCACTAACGAGCGCGACGCAGGGAGAAGATGCGCAGGCCGTTGCGCTGCTCTACGGTGCGCCCTATGAGCAGGAGCTGGAGCGCGCGCAGAGCCAGCTCGATCACTTCCGCCAGATACTCGACAAACGCGTCATCGCCTCCGTTCAGGATGCGACAAAAAAATCGAAAGCGCTGCGTACGGCCTCTGAGCTGATGGTCGGCCTGACCGCCCTGCTGTTCTTGTTTGTTCTCGGCTTTATATTAAAGCGCCGCGTGCTGCGTCCCGTGGTGCGCCTGAGCGACGTGGTGCACCGTCTGGCATCCCAGGATTACGCGGTTGAAACGCCCAATTTCAACCAGATTGATGAGATTGGCGATATGGCCCAGGCCATCCGTATCTTCCGCGAAAACGGCCTGGCGCGACAGCGTCTGGAAAGAGAACGCGATGCCGACTGGGCCATCCGCGAGCTGCTGGCGCGCATGACCCAGCGGCTGCAGGGGTGTGAGAACTTTAACGATGTGATTAACGTGGCGGAGCTGTTTGCGCCTAATATCGCACCGGGGATCGCGGGCCGACTTTACGTCCTTGACCGGGAGCCGTGGCAGATGCGCTGCGTCGCGCAATGGCTTTCACCGGTTGGGGAAGAGACGAGCTTCCACCCTGACGAGTGCTGGGCCGTGCGTCGCGGGCAGAGCCACCCGCCGGTAAACGGTGAGCCGGATATCGCCTGCTATCATCTTCCGGCCCCCCAGGCGGATAGTTCGCTGTGCGTGCCGCTTATCGCCCAGGGCGAGGCCATTGGCCTGCTCTCCTTCCAGAATATTACGGCGGATAACGCCCCTTCCCGCGCCTATCTGGAACTGATGGCCGAAGCGCTCGGTCTGGCGCTGGCCAACCAGCGTCTGCGCGACGCGTTGCTGGAAAAAGCCTTGTTCGACCCGCTCACCGGCCTGCGTAATCGTCATCATCTGGAAGATACCCTGCAAACCCAAACGGCACAGGCGTTGCGCACCGGCGAGCCGTTAAGCTGCATGATGATCGACATCGATCACTTCAAGAGCATCAACGACCGCTTCGGCCATGAAGCGGGCGATCAGGTGATTAAAAGCGTGGCGTCAATTGTCCAGCGGGCTGCCCATGACAACGGACTCGCATTCCGCTACGGGGGCGAGGAGTTTCTGGTGCTGCTTCCCGGTGCCGATGAACCAGAGGCGCACGCCTGCGCGCAGAAGATTTACACCGGCGTACATGAGCTGTCGATTCGCTACGGGCTGACAGAGATTGGGCCGGTGGACGTGTCGATTGGCATTGCCAGCTACCCGCAACATGCCCAGACTGACAACCTGCTGCGCGCCGCGGATGTGGCCTTGTACCGGGCGAAAGAGCTGGGCCGCGCGCGGATTGTGAGCTTTGGGATGCTGGAGGCGGGTTAGCGGATTATCGCTTTATTCGCGCGTTACCTCAGTAATCAACATCGACAATCCATTCATGTAGTGACTTTTTTTAGCCAGCTCGCGGTATTTGGTTGGGGAGAGCCCATATTGATTCGAGAACGCTCTGCTGAACGTTGACGGCTCCTCGTACCCTAACATCGTGAATATATCTGAAACAGAGAGCTGCGTATGTCTGAGCATATGCGCGGCTTTTTCGAGTTTCCGGCTTCGGATATAGAGACCTATACTTATGCCACACTCCTGGCGAAAGTTACGCTGAATGTAAGCCAATGAATAACCGGATTTCCGCGCCACATCTAAAACGGTAATGGGCCGGTATAAATTCGAGTCAATCCAGTGAGTAAGAGACTTAATTACAGCTTCACGATCTTTTAAGAGAGTAAACTTTATACACATAAGTATCCACGAAATTTTATTTACAAGAAGGCCGTTGGCAAAGTCATCCAATGACAATTGAAAATAAATATTCCAAAAAAGAAAAATCACCCTAATAATAGGGTGAAAGAACGCTTACTGTATTTTAGAAAGATGTCTTTGCTACATCCTCAATTTTTTCAGGACCATACAGTTTCATAAACGCATTAACGGAGGCCTGCGCTTTCATGACGATTTCACTTTCGTCAGGCTGATCCTTTCTTGCTTTTAAAAGCAAGGGTTCCAGTATGTCGGCCTGGAGAAGAGAACGAAAATACTCAGCCGCCAACACAGGATCATCTTTTCTTAAAATATTTTGATTCATTAAATCGGTAAAAAGCGCCGAAACATTTGAACGCAGTTTTTGCATTCGCGCATAATATAATTCTCCGATACCCGATCTTCCGGCCTCGGAAATCATTAATCTTTGCAAATCCACAATATCCGGAGAGCAAATATAGCGTAAAAAGGCAACGGCAAATTGCTCGATGACCAGCTGTGGTGATTTTCTGAAAAGGCGCACCTGCCCCGCAGTTTCAATAGTCATGCTTTTTATATACTGTTCAGTTTCTGAAGACATGCATTCTACAAATAGCTCTTCTTTCGAAGAAAAGTGACTGTAAATTGTCGATTTTGAGCCACCAACAATCGCGTTAATTTCTGAGATAGACGTGGCATCAAATCCCTTTTGTCGAAACAGTCCGGATGCGACCTCCAGGATCTGTTGCCGTTTAAGCGCTCTTTTATCCATATGTTTCCTCGTTAGTTTAGGTGTCTGGCCGGGGCCAACACTTTTTGTTCTCAGATTTCGGAATCACGTCAGATAGTAGGGTTCGTAATCGTACTGACGAGTACATTTTCATTTGACGGCGCTCAGAAGTCAAGATATAAAGCGTACCGTACTGTACAGTACTGTATTTGGACTACTCTATGAACAGCATGATGAGCGTACTGATGAAAGGTTTTCAGGAGACACTTCCGAGGTGTCGCATTTCCGGTTTAACCCGGTCCAGGATAGTGATGAGCTGTGTTGTCATTTCCGCCATCAGTATGAGCGGATGCGCCATGATCCCCGATTTTGGCACCCCACCGCCTATGAAGACGGTCACACAACTTAAAAGCGATCAAAGTTTCCCGCACCAGAACGGCCAGTGGCCGAAAGATTACTGGTGGAAGAAATACGATGACGAGCAGCTCAACGGGCTGATTGATGACGCGCTTAAAAATTCCCCCACGCTTAATATCGCCGAAGCGCGCGTGAAGCAGGCGCAGGCGATGACGCAAAGCGCGAGCGGATCGCTTTTCCCTGAGGTCACCGCAAACGCCAGCTTTATGCGGGACAAAATGAGTTACAACTATGTGACGCCTGAAAGCGCAACGCCTCAAAACTGGAACAGCTATGGGCGCACCACGCTTGATATGAGCTGGGAAATTGATTTTTGGGGTAAAAACCGCGCCGCGCTCGCGGCTGCGACGTCTGGCGAAATGGCGGCAGTAGCGGAAGAAGCACAAACAAGGCTGGTACTCTCTTCTTCTATTGTTACCGTTTACGCGGAGCTGGCGCATTTATACACCGTTCGCGAAACGCTTAACGACACCCTCACTATACGAACCAGTACGCTCGCGTTATTCCAGCAACGACATGACGCGGGGCTTGAAGATTTATCCAGCCTTCAACAGGTCGAGACGCGTCAACTCAACGCAAAAGCAAACCTGGTGGCAACAGATGAAGCTATTGCGATCAAAAAACATGAGCTCGCTGCACTGATCGGCGATGGGCCTGATAGATCGCTGGCAATCACCGCGCCTAAGGCAACGCTTTTAGCGCATGAGGAACTACCTCCGAATATTGCCTTGGATCTGATTGGTCGCCGTCCTGATATTGTCGCGGCACGTTTACGCGCCGAGGCGGCAGCAGAGCAAATCAAACAGAAAAAAGCCGGTTTTTACCCAAGCGTTAATCTGGTTGGCTTTGCCGGGTTCCAGTCATTGGGTATTAACAACCTTACCCGGAGTGGCTCAGCAATTGGCAACTTTGGCCCGGCCATATCGTTGCCAATATTTAATACGCAGAAGCTCCGGGGTGATTTGAAATACGCCAGCGGTGAATATGACATTGCGGTGCAGGTTTATAACGACACGTTAACGAATGCACTTCGGGAAGTGAGCGATGCGCTCACCAGCAGAGCCTCTCTTAAAGACGAGATGCTTTATTCTCAGGGCGCAGTCACGTCGGCAGAAAAGGCGTATTCCCTCACCAAAAAAAGGTATGAAGGAAAGGTCGCTGATTATCTGGACGTGTTGTCCTCGGAAGATGAGCTGGTCGCGGCCCGCCGAAAATTAGCCGATGTAAATTCTCGCGCCTTTACGATTGACGTCGCATTAGCGCGCGCATTAGGCGGCGGATATACCTCGAGCAAACAGTGATTTTTTAACACCAGGTTAATTACTAAATAGTGGAAAGAAAGGAAATAAAATGAGTCATTCTGCAGCTATTGAAAATCAAAACATTGAATCATCCGATATCAAAAAGAAAAAAAGAAAACGTTTATTCTCTTATCTCGCATTAAGCATCGCGCTGGCTGGCGCAGGCTCGTTCGCATACTGGGAATTAGTGGGTTCCCGATATGTTGAAACCGATAACGCCTATACCGATGTCGAGTCCGCTCAGCTCTCTTCTGCGATCACCGGTACGGTAAATGCCATTCTGGTGACGGATTCTCAGGTGGTAAAAAAAGGCGATGTTCTAATCCAGCTGGATCCTACTGACGCAGAGTTAGCGCTTAATCAGGCGGAAGCAAACCTGAACCTGGCCATTCGGCGGGTAATTGGATATAAGGCCACCGACACAAAACTCGGCGCTGAAGTTGTGGCGAATGAAAAAGAGCAAAAACGCCTGCTGGCCCAGGTTGATGCCGCAAACGCTGACTTCCAGCGCGCGACGGTTGACCTCAAGCGACGCGAAGCGTTAATGCAGACGGGCGCGATTTCAGGCGACGAGCTGACGCGTATTCAAAACGTTTACGCTTCCGCACTGGCAAACCTGAATGCCGCTAAAGCCGCCGTGGCGCAAGCAGATGCAGCAAGACAGGCGGCTGTGGGCGCAAGACAGGCGAATGCCGTGATGATTGAGGATGCAAATACCGAAACCAACCCGGAAGTTGCTCTCGCCAGAGCGAAGCGCGATCAGGCCAGACTGGATCTGGAAAGAACCGTGATCCGTTCGCCAGTCGATGGCGTGGTTGCTCGTCGCCAGGTCGAGCTTGGACAACGCGTCCAGCCTTCCACACCGTTACTGTCCGTGGTGCCGGTGCAGCAAATTCACGTCAATGCCAACTTCAAGGAAGTTCAACTCCAGCATGTGAAAGTGGGACAAAAGGTAGAACTGGTAAGCGATCTGTATGGCGATAGCGTGCCTTTCCATGGAACGGTAGAAGGCTTTGATGGCGGCACCGGCGCAGCGTTTTCAATTATTCCTGCGCAGAACGCAACGGGTAACTGGATTAAGGTTGTTCAGCGTTTGCCGGTGCGCATCAAACTCAATGCTGATGAGCTTGCGGCGCATCCGTTGCGGGTTGGTCTGTCCATGAAAGCGACAGTTAACTTAAAAAGTGAATAACGGAAACCAGGCCATGTCTACATTAGTTATCGATAATCAGCCGCCTTCGCTGAAAGGCGGTATGTTATGGATTGGTGCCCTGGTACTTGCAATGGCTAACTTTTTAGCCGTGCTCAACATGACCATTGCAAACGTCACTCAACCCAACATGGCCGGTGCCCTGGGCGCAGGAACCAGCCAGGGCACGTGGATCATCACGGCCTATGCTGTGGCTGAAGCCATTACGGTACCGCTATCGGGATGGTTAACCACACGGTTCGGCGGCGTGCGCGTTTTCTCCGTTTCCGTGTTCATGTTCGGTATTTTCTCTTTGCTTTGCGGCCTTTCCACTTCGCTGGGAATGCTGCTACTGATGAGGGTTTTTCAGGGCATGGCGGGAGGCCCCCTGATGGCCTTATCGCAAACGTTACTACTGCGTATTTTCCCGAAAGAAAAATCCATGCAAGCGACGGGATTATGGGCGATGACAACATTGCTCGCGCCCGTAATAGGCCCGGTGCTGGGTGGCTGGATTTGCGATCATTACAGCTGGTCGTGGGTGTTTATCATCAACGTTCCGATGGCAATCGCTTTTTCAGTCGTGGCGTGGTCAGTACTGAAAATCTTCGAAGATACGCTGGTTAATAACTCTATTGATATCGTTGGGTTTATTTTATTGGTGATCTGGGTTGGTGCCCTGCAGATCATGCTCGATGAAGGGAAAGATCTTGACTGGTTTGCCTCAGAAGAAATTTGCGTTCTGGCGATTATTGCCTGTATCGGCTTTTTAAGTTTCTGCATCTGGGAGCTGACCGCTGAACATCCGATCGTCGATATCAGAGTGTTTCGCCATCGCGGTTTTTCGGCCAGCATGTTTGTGCTCGCACTCGCGTTTGGATGTTTTTTTGGTCTGAATGTCCTCACGCCTTTGTGGCTACAATATAACTTAGGGTATACAACAACATGGGCAGGGATTGTGGTGGCCTGGGGCGGACTTCTGCAGGTGGTATTTTCTCCGGTTGCCGCTAACCTTTCTAACAAAATCGATCCGCGCATTCTTATCTTCTTTGGCTGCGCCTGGCTGGGTCTCGACACCTTCTGGCGATCCTATGCGACGACCGATATGGACTACTGGTCCATCTGCGTACCTTTGTTATTCATGGGCGTTGGCATGCCGCTGTACTATGTCCCTATTACGGGGCTTGCAATGGGCTCTGTAGATGAAACGGAAATGGCTTCAGCCGCGGGGCTAATGAACTTTGTTCGAACGTTATCGGGTGCGTTTGCCACATCGCTCGTAACGACGTCATGGCAGGACCAGCGCTATATAGCACATGACAAACTGGCGTCCGTCGTCGACCCTACTGGCGATCTTTCGCACTACATTAGTTCGACTCCTCAGCAAGGTGGACAATTTGTGCGCGAGCTTTTTGACAAGATGGTAAACAGCCAGAGCATGATGCTGTCGACCAATAATCTGATGATGTCGATCGGCGTGATATTTTTTATCGCTGCATTTGCAATTGCATTAGCGCCTAAACCTTCACGCGTGGTGGATGCCGCGTCTGTAGGACACTGATATTTATTCAGCACAAGGACGTGAGTATCAAAAAACAGAGAAAATCTGATGGACAGTAAATCATACACGCCGGGCAGTCGGGATATTCTTTATAAGAAAACATTCCTTTTAATTTCCGAAATGAAATATCTGGAAAGGGAAATAAAAAAGTTCAACTGGCTAGAACGTACTTTTTTAAGGAAAAAAGAGTTCTATAAAATGCAATATCAAAAAAGCAAATGTGACAGCAATTTCTTTAGGTTTATCAACAGCGGACAGGACAGCCAGAATACGTTAATTCATATCCTTGAGCAATTACCTGAGAATCATCCTGACAGAACATGGCTGACGGGCTTTCTGCTTTGAAACCATCAGGCAAGTAACGTAATAAGCCGCAAGCCGTTTCCCGGCTGGTTAACATTCCGGATGTGACATATATAAAAACGCTAAATTCAGGTTAACATCATGAAAATGAGTGACTTTCAATGTCTTATTGAAAAGAATAGCGATTATAAGGATGTTTGTCTCACCATTCTTCTAATACTGCAGGTTTTAACCATTTTTATCATTTCACCCGTTACGGAGAGCGAACATAAAAACTATCACTGGCTAAACAATGCGTTGTTCTCAGCAATGGCCTTGATTTCGGTATTCATTGTTTCGAAGGATATAAAAAGATATCTGGCTATCCTCAGTTTTTCTTTTTGTCTGGTCGGGTTGGCCGTCGGGTCAACAACGACCACGCACAAAACCACAGGGGTACTGGTTCTCCTGTCAGGGATTTTTTTCTGTCTCAACGTTAGCTGGATTGTGGCGAAACAGGTTTTCGATGAGGGTGTTGTGACGCTTCATCGCATTCGCGGCGCCATGGTTATCTATCTGAATATCTCACTTTTGTTTGCGCTGCTGGACTGTTTACTGGTGGGATTCATTCCAGATGCATATACAGGAATATCGGACGATAACTCAATTGAAACGATGCTTTACTTCAGCCTGACCACGCTAACCACCCTTGGCTATGGAGATATTCTGGCAATACATCCTTTTGCACGTAATCTGGCGATGCTTGAAGCGGTGATGGGTCAATTCTATATGGGAACAATGATCGCTATTTTAGTCGGTTTACATATAGCACAGAGGACTCCGGCGTCAAAAAAGTGAATAAACGCTGTTTTTAATATGCCTGATATATATCATTTTGCTGGCAGAAAAAAGTGGACGCTTCCCAGTGGAAGAAGCGTCCAAAAATCAGGCAATTATTCAGACACAGATTGAAACCGTAAACTGACGATCTCATCGATAATATCTCACAACCCCTTCTCTTCATTATTTACATTTTCTGCCATGGCATAAGAAAAAGCTCATTCTGCAGGCGTTAACGTTTTTAGCAGGCATGTTGCCCGCGCAAACCGGCAGGATAGTATTCATCCCGTCGGGAGCTGCGTAACCAGCGGTTTTTCACGTGAGGTGGACGAATTGTGCACAGCGCCGACCGCGCCACTTCAAGGAGGGCGATACCCGCGAAGAGCTGATGCTGAGCGGTTGCATGTTCGCCGTTTCATCATGGGTAAAATCAGTGGTGTAAGATGATTACAATCACTTAAAGCGATCGTTTTTTAAACACAAGAGAGCTTATGCAAGCAACTTTAGCTTTTCTCAAAAAGTTAAGCGTCATCAGACGGTCTTACCCCCTCTCAACACAAATCACTAAATGATTGATTTCATTACAATAAAATCAGTAAATCTTCTAAAACCCATTAGTTCTCAACAAAATATATAAACTAGTGTGATATCTAAATTATAATTCTTATACTTCTGTTAAAAAGTGGAGGCCAAAATGCGATTAACCCTACTGCTGTTATGCTGTCTCGTACAAAGTGTAACCTGGGCTGGCGAACTGCCAAAACCAGTTGGTAAACCTATTTTAACGATTTACGGTAATATAGAAAATACCAATGAAAATGGAAAAGCAGTGTTTGATCTCGCCAGCCTTGAAAAACTGGGTGTGGTGAGTTTTGAGACGACATCTCCCTGGTATAACGGTCGTACGAAGTTTGAGGGTGTTCCCATGAATAAACTCATGGATTATGTGGGTGCGAAGGGAACTAATGTTAATGTTATTGCGCTCAATGATTACTCTACCGTGATCCCTCTCAGCGACTTTAAAAAATACAACGCCATACTTGCCTTAAAGATCAATGGCGAATATATGCGCATTCGCGATAAAGGCCCATCATTCATTGTATACCCCTATGACAGTCTTCCTGAGTTGAATAATCAAATTTATTACTCGCGTTCAGCATGGCAGGTTAGCAAAATGAAGATTGAGTAGTCGTTCAGGAGAACATAATGAACAGGATACTGGTTGGTATCATTTTTTCTCTTTTTATCACGACAGGATATATTGCATTTCTTGTTTACGATCGACAGCAGGAATTGCAAAAACTGACTCAATACACTGAGTCCTGGTCCGTGGCACAACTGGTATCAGAGTATTACCGTTTTGAATCATGGCTTGGTCTATACGCAACCGATACCGATGACGTTACGATAGACCAGGTCCGCATGCGTCTTGAAATTATGCTAAGCCAGAGCGATTTAATGAAAGGTGGAGATTTAGGTCGCTATATTGACAGCGATAAAGCGCATCAGGAGCTTGCTTTGCGCTTAGAGAAAATACTGACCTATCTGGATAGCCATCTTGAAAAAATGAGCCACCCAGAGTTACAGGCATACCTGACAAATATGCACGATCTCGACGCGTCGCTAAGCCAGCTTTCTGCAACGGCATTGACGAAAGATATTAACACGGTTAATGAATCCAACCATAAAATACAGATCCTTTACTATATTTATTCCGTACTTTCATTACTCCTTGTGATTTTAAGCTTTATTCTTGGTTTCTTAATGATCTACCAGAATAAAAACATACTGAAAGCACACATGCAGGTTAAAAGCCTGGCTGACGAGCTTCAAATATCAAAAGAAAAACTGCAAATTCAGAACTCAAAGCTGGAGTATGATGTTTATCATGACTCCCTCACCGGCATGAAGAACCGCCTTTTCTTCTGGGACGATCTCAACAAAATTACTCTTCAGGCCGATAAAAACCACACCCCTGTCACGGTAATGCTATTTGATTTAGACCGGTTCAAGGAGGTCAACGATACCTATGGCCATGATGCCGGAGATTTGCTGTTGAATCAGGTATCCAGACGCCTCACCTCAATGAGCAGCGCCACTGATACGTTTTACCGTTTGGGCGGAGACGAGTTCGCCCTTTTGTCCAGCGGCCTCACCGAAACAGCAGCCGTTTCGCGCGCCAAAGAGATCAGCGAGCATATCAGCCAGCCCTATACGATTAATAACCAGCTGATAAAAATCGCCACCTGTGTGGGTATCGTGTTATCGGATAATGAACGGCGCTCTGATTATCTTTATAAATTCGCCGATCTGGCGCTCTACGAAGCCAAAAAAGAGGGTTCACAGCAGATAAAAGTCTTCCGTCAGTGGATGCTGCAAAAGTTACAGGAAAGCAGAACCCTTGAACATGATATGGCACTGGCGATCGATAACCATGAATTCGTTGTTTATTACCAGCCTATTGTCGATTCATTCAGCAATGAAATTTACGGCTACGAAGCGCTTATTCGCTGGATACACCCGGTTAAGGGGATACTGTCACCTGATTACTTTATCTCTGTCGCTGAAAAAACGGGGATGATCAATCAGATTGGCAAAAATGTGCTTGAGCTTGCCTGCCGGGAAGCGGTCTCCTGGACGGTTCCGGCAAGGATCTCTGTTAACGTCTCACCCGTTCAGCTGGGCACGAAATCCTTTACGGCGATGGTACAGTCCATCCTGAAGGAGACAGGGCTTCCGGCAAACCGTCTTGAATTAGAGGTTACGGAGTCTTCGCTCTTCAGTGACAGCAATACGCCGATCACTATTCTCAAAAAGCTAAGAGCGCTGGGTGTAAAAATTTCAATCGATGATTTCGGGACGGGTTATTCGTCGCTCTCACGGCTGAGTGAACTGAATTTTGATAAAATTAAAATCGACAAATCCTTTGTGAACCCGATATCCACGCAGGATGACGCCCTTAATATCGTTAAATTGATAACCGGCATGGCGAAGAGCCTCAATATGAGGGTCATTGCAGAAGGCGTTGAAACCGAAGCGCAGCTTGAACGTCTTCAGGCGCTTGGCTGCGATCTCGTGCAGGGATACCTGTTCGGAAAACCACAGGCTGAGATTGACAGGAAGATTAGATACGGTTGAAATGGTTGCGCGACTTTTTCTGGCCCAAAACCCTTTAGGCGATTGATAATCAAAGGTTAAACAATGAAAAAAAAGCCCCGGACTTCACGCCTGTTGATTTATCTCGTTGGCCAAGGAAAGAGCATTTTGAGGTATTCCAGTCATTCGCTGAGTGTACAATTAACCAAACGGTTCTGATCGACATCACCGCGCTGCGAAAACATATCAAAAATGTCGGCTGGAAGTTTTACCCGACGATTATTTTCCTCCTTTCTAAAATCATGAACCAGCATCCTGAATTCCGGATGGCCATGAAGGACGATGAGCTTGTCATATGGAATGAAGTTCATCCCAGCTACACCATCTTCCACCCAGAAACGGAAACCTTTTCGTCATTGTGGAGCCACTTCGACGGCAATATTCATCACTTCCAGAACACGTATGCAGAAGATACGGCCCGCTATGGAAATAGTCTTTCATACTGGCCTAAGGAAGAGTCCCGTGAAAACGTCTTTTTCGTCTCGTCTATTCCGTGGGTAACGTTTACGAACTTTACGATGAACATTGCGCACATGAAGAACTTCTTTTCTCCTATGTTCACGTTTGGAAAATACTACGAGCAGGACGGGAAAGTGCTGTTGCCTATGGCGGTGCAGGTCCATCATTCCGTGTGCGATGGTTTCCATGTGGCAAGGATGTTTAATGAGTTGCAGGAGATGTGTGATGGTTTGCCGGAGTTGTCGGAGGGATTAAATGGCTGATACGACAGTGGACTATTTTAGAGATAATAGGAATAGAACAAAACCAATCAAAGCATTGGCTTATAATGTCTTTATTTATTCAATTTTTTAATGTACCCCCAAAAGTTTGTATGCCGAACATAAGTGCTGATTTGAGTTGAGAGTTATATCAGTGCATTGGCACTGGTTTGATACCTTCGCTAGATGGGTATGCTGTTCAGTTTTTTTAGTAGTGCGCAAATGTATCAGGTATCAGCCCTGATAGATAAAATCATTCTGTGAAGGGGTCCACATAACTGGTCGCTTCATTAGAGTTTTCCTGGACATATTTACTGATTTGTTTGGTAATAATCCACTGTAATGTTTATGTAACCTGAGCGACCTTATTTTTTTCAAAGATGTCATCCGTTACTTCGTGGGATACCCTGTAACACATTAAGTTATCTATTGCACTGACTCACTCATTATCCAGGCTCCTATGAAGCTCATTACTGATTCTGTTGATGTTTCAATGATAAGAGCGGGTGATTGGTATACAAAACATGAGTGCTTTCACTCTTTAAATATATGAGGAGTATTTTTGTGGAAAGCTGTGGCTAATTCGTAAGCCAACATGTTTTTTGCTCGTGGAACTCCATGCTGGCACAAAAAGTCGATTTTCAAAAGGCATTATTTCCAGAACGATCTGCGCTCCGAGTAAGCCAAACGGGCCTTACATGAACAACAGAGGAAGGATATGTACCTATAGCCGACTTCTACCGGGCTAGGGCCAGTGCATCGTGCCAATTTTATTTATCCATGTATCATTGCATTTCGGCCAAACCATTTAAATTTATCTTCTGTTTACCTGTTTAAATAAAAAAGCCCTCTTCAGCAGAGGGCTAAGCCAAATGGTGAATATTTACCTTACGGCAGTGACATAATCAGTACGCCGCTGGCGGTAAAGGGGCCGGTCGGGATATCCGCTACGGCAACACTGGAATCGCGGATCGCCTCGAAGGTGAAGTCCATATTGCTGTCGCCTGTCGGTAAATTCAGGTTGAGCACCTCGTTCGATACCAGGATTCTTGAATCATAGCCTACCGATATCCCTACCCCTGGCACGGAAGACTGGATCGCTTTCCCATCAACAAAGGTGGTCGGAGTATAGCTAAATTGTAAATTAACAGGCATGCTGGAAAAACCTGAATCACTGTAGCACCATACCGGGATAGATTTATATTTAACCTCGCCGCTACCTGCCGCGGTGGAGATCTCCGCCCGGTTAATTTCGCCCATATCAACGGTGACCGGGTTATCGTTATTTATAGCACAGGTATTCATAGCAGGATTTGGGGGAAGCGGTTTAAAATTACCATTACACCATGGTCCATTCTTTCCTATATAATGCTCGCCAGTATTGACATTATCGGTTAAATAATAACATAGTGCAGTTCCACCTGAAGTAGGAACAGATGTTTCCGTCATCCCACCCCAATCAGGATTTTGGGCACCAACAGAACGATCTAATCTAAAATATTTTACGTTACGAGCAGTTCTGCCAGTTGCTGCATAATGGCTTGCCCAAGGCATACTACTTGCATTAACTCGGAGCGCCCAGGTATTACTTTCGACAGGCACATATATATCATCAGCCCAAGGAACAGATTGATTGAATATACACCACTTAAGTGATCCTGAATGTTGAAACCAATTTGTTATGTCTAATGGAATACTGCAACCAGCTGAATCAATTATGTACCCAGGTGTATTAGCGGGTATACCCAAAACGCCAGGGACCCCCATCATGCCAGCGTCAGCATTATTCGTGCTGAAGAAAGAAAAAAGCATAAAACAAAACAGAACAAATTTTCTCATCTGTTATTTCCTGAAAAATTTTTTATCCGCAAAGGAAAGCGAGGTTAAAAATAACGTAATAGATTCTGTTGCGTTACGTCGCTTTCGGCGGATGTAATAAGCATTAAAAATATTCTGCCGTTAACGTCGCCGTCGCCGTAAAGGCCGCGGCGGTTAAATCCACCGCAGGATCTTTTGCTAACTGAATTTCCAGCTTCGGCGGGTTATGCCAGTCAGGGACGTCAAACTCCTCGTTCAGCGGTTGTCGGGCGTCGTCCTTTAAAAAACGGATCCATAGCCCATTAACGCTTGAGGCCATTGCAGAATTTTCAGCGGCAACCGGTGTCGCCAGAATCTTCATCTTTACCGTATCCCCCGCCGCAGCGCTGCCGCACTCCAGCGTATAGGGCACGGTCTGAATAAACTGACCGGTATCGACCTTATTGACGCCGACGTTTCCGAAGGGGACTTCAATCACCTTGTCATCCCCCACCGTGCACGGCGAGCGGTTGGTGAGATGGCCGGTAAAGTTCACGGTGATGGAATCCCCTACAAGCGTTGCTGCCTGGGCGGCGCAGGATGCCATCAGCAACGGAATTAACAGATATTGAAGTGGTTTCATCAAATAAACTCCATCACCAGGGTGGCACTGGCGGCAATCGCCGCGCCGGGGGTAAAACCGCTGCCGCTGCCCACCTGCACCAGCTCGGCTTCCAGCGTCGGCTGCGACGCGACGTCGAAGGCAAAGCTCTGGCTGACGTCCTGTACCACACCGTTCACCAGCAGGCGGATCGCCAGATCTTGTCCGGGGTTGGCCCCGTCCAGCGTTGCCGGCAGCAGTGTGTGCCCGTCGTAGCTGACCGTGCCGCCACTGGCGGGTTTAAAGGTCATTTGCGCGTCGCCGGAATCCCCTTTGCAGGTCATCTGCACCGGCAGCGTTTTGCGGTGCTCACCGTCAAGCGTGTTATTCGACCCGGTGGTGACATATTTCACATCGCCAAAATCAATGGTAACGGACTCCCCCTGATCGAACGTGCATTTGCCGCTGACGATGGTGCCCTTAATATTGACATTCACCCGAGAAACCTCGGTCGCCGCCAGGGATGCCCCCGACAGCGAAAATGCGCCAATAACTGCCAGCGCGAGTAAGAGCGGTTTCATGTTTGACTCCTCAGGGGTACTCAATTTCAAATGTCGCTGTGCCAGTAAACGCGCCTGGTTTGATGCTGCGCGCAGCGATAGCTTTCGGTTCAGCCTGCACGAAACCGCGTAAATTGAGGCGGTTTTCGCCATCCGTCAGCGTAAACGCCGGGCTGGGTTCGTTAAACAGCACCGGGGTCGCCGCGCTGTCGTCCGTCTCAATCCCAAAGTCGATACCGTGGGTGTCCCCGTCGTCGGGGACCAGAAAACCGTTTAACTCCTGGCTTTCCGTGCCCTGGAAAGTGACGGTGGCGCTGTCACCCAGCGAGGTGTCGCAGCCGGTCAGCACGACGGAGAACGGCATGGCAGGCGTTCTGTCGGCGGTATAGAAGTACTTACTCACCAGATTGCCGAAATCCAGCGAGATATCTGACGAATTCAGATCCAGCGTGCAGGGTTCGGTGACCAGGTTGCCGGTTATCTTCAGATTGTTCTCTGCCGATAGCGCAGGCAGCGTCAGCATCAGTCCTGACAGCCATAAAAAAGTCCGCATCATCAGTCATACTCCACAAATAAATTCACCGATGCTTTAAACGGCCCGTGAACAAGCGGGGCCGAGGTACGCTCGGGTATTACATACCACGTCAGCTCGTTGTTACCCGGCTTAGCAAACTGGGGGACGCCCCGCTGACCAGGATAGACGTTGTTATTGGCCGAATCGGTCAGGCGTAGCCCGATTCCCCGGGTTCCCTCCAGCGCAAATAATTCCGGATTGTCACTGTCTGCAGGTGCAAGGAACCCCACGGTGATAATCGGCTGGAGAGCATCCCACGCCCACGTTCCTGTTCGCCGATCCATACTGCGCCCCTGCGTGCGCAGACAGTTTTTAAACCTCAGCGTCAGTGGGACCGGGTTTCCCCGGTCACCCGCTTTTCGCATCCCAGACAGCGAAAGTACGCTAAAATCGATTTCCTGACGGGCAGAACTTAACTCAAGCATGCATGCGCCGTCGGTGAGCGTTCCGTGAACGTTAACAAACACGTCCGCTGTTTGTGGCTGACTGGCGAAGGCTGTCGCGCTGCATATCATCAATGTCATGCCAATGAATCCTGACTGGCCTTTTCCCGGCTTCATAACCCTTGTCCTTATTCGAGATTCTTAGCCTTTACGCGCTTCTTTGACGCTACAGGTATTGCCCGCACAGGCGAAAATCAGCTTCGGACGTCCACCATAGTCATTGATGTAGGTCAGAACCGGGCTGTTGCCCAGCGCGCCGGCATCAACGCTTAAAGGCGCGCTGCTTTTCGGCGCAATCATTACCGGCTTGAAGCCCTTTTGCGCATTGCCTTTCTCGGTGGCTGCGGCATCAATGATCGAGACAAAATATGGCGTTGGGTTGTTGGCAACAAATTTCCCCCCTTCTCGTGTCAGCGTGACCTTTTCCTGCCACGGCTTATCGTTTGGGTTCACCGCCAGCGGTGCCGGACGATAAAACAGCTTGATCCGCGTTTGCAGGGCCAGCTGCAGCGTGTTCGGTTTACTGCTCTTCGGTGGAATTTCACGCAGGTTGAAATAGAACAGCGACTCGCGATCCTGCGGCAGCGTGTTCATCGACGCGGATGCCTGGACTTTTACCTGCGTTTTGCTGCCTGGCTCAATACGCTGTACCGGTGGTAATGCCACCAGAGGATCGGTTAATTTTTTACCCTGACCATCTTCCACCCAGGCCTGAGCCAGAAAAGGCAGCTCGCGATTCTGGTTGGTTACGCTCATGCTTAGGGACTTCTCACCACCATCAAGGATCGCGCGAGTTCGGTCCAGCGCCAGGGCGGCATGCGCCGCCTGTGAAGTCATCAGTAAAGCGGTTATTGTCAGTGCCAGACGACAAGTACTTTTTTGAGTAAACATAAACATCTCTTTAATCTCGTGTTAATTAACGTTTTGCTACCGTTGCGGGTACGCATGGCAGCAGCATATGTTGAGTGTCCATATTGAGTGGCAATGGCGACGGTAAGCGTATCTGGCACTGTTCAGCGCCATCCCAGCTTACGGCCATAACCTCACCGGACTTCATCCCCGTCAGCCAGACGCTACCGTCATCGCTAACTAACCCGGTCTGTTCCTTATCCTTGTTGCTGACGGTTGCGCCAAACGGTGGTACAGAACCATCGCTCAGACGAACAACGACCAGCGCTTTTTTCCCGGCGATTACGCCGAACTTACGATAACCAATCGCACCTTCGGTTAAGGTTCCCTGTACTACCGAACGGGTTGCATCCACGTCATCGCTGAGTGAATTCATATCGATGTTCATACTGTTGCGGTAGTAGCTACTGACATCAGCCAGCACTGCTTTGCCAAACATGTTGGTGTGCGTAATGGCAGCATTGCCATAAACCGGTACACCGCCGACCCCATCGGTATCCAGCATCATTCGCGTACCGCCCGGCACCGAAATTCGGTGCAAAGCGGCACCGGATTGGGTTGCCGTCATGCCACCCCGCAGGGCAATACCCGCCGAGCTGTAATCGCTGCTCTGGTAAGCTGCGGTGGCCGTCATTTCAGCAATATCCCCTTCATGCGTGAAGTAACCGCTTCCACCACCCCGACCGTTTTGATCGGTACCGGCAGAAAGGTGGTAGGTATTATTGTTATCAATGCGGTCATCGTAGGAAACGTTATGGCTGCTTCCCCCGTGGCCGTACTGGCTGTCATAGCCAAAGGACGCCGTTTCCCCCCATGGAATCGACACGCTGGCATAGACCCCATCGTCTTTGTAATCGGCGTTTTCCGTCCGGAAAGCTGAGAGGTTAACGCTCAGGTTTTTAAAGCGTCCGAGATCAAAGTAGCGCGAAATCGAGGTATTCCATGTTGTACTCGCGTCGTTATCCCAGTACGTCTGGCGACTGTAGTTCACGTACAGGCTGGTATTCAGCGAGGTCAACTGCTGGTTGAAAGAGATGGTATACATCTCCTTGTTATTACCGGCGTCTTCGTATGACTTATAACGGGCATCGAGATATTCCGTCATCGTCATAAATTCACGTTCGGAAAAACGGTAGCCAGCAAAAGTGACCTGACTGTTCGTTTCGTCAAAGCGTTTTGAATAGCTTACGCGGTACGACCCCCCTTGCTGATTACCTTGATCCGGCAAACGAGCAGAGGACTCCGTTACGTCAAAAGAAATCGCCCCCAGCGCCAGCAAATCACGACCGATACCCAGCGACAGAGCGTTATAATCCCCGGCGCCCAGCAGGCCTCCGTACAGCGACCAGCCGTTATTGATCCCCCAGGAAAATTCCCCGGTTCCAAATACAGGGCCGTTGCTGTGATGGTCGTAATCAGATGGTTTACCGGTTGCAATTTTGTAACGCACCATTCCCGGCCGAGTCAGATATGGCACATTCGATGTGTTGATCTGATAAGTCTGCTCTGTACCATCCTGCTCTTTGACCTTCACATCCAGCGTACCGGACACGGCATTATTCAAATCCTGAATACGGAACGGGCCTGCTGCTACCGTAGTTTCAGAAATTACGCGCCCCTGTTGACTCACCGTGACTTTGGCGTTGGTCTTAGCCACTCCCGTTACTTCCGGCGCATACCCACGCAGATTCGGCGGCAGCATGTTATCGCTTGAGATCAGGCTTGCCCCTGTAAAGCGGAAGCTGTCAAACATATCGGACGTCAGGTAATCTTCACCCATCGTCAGCTTCGCGCGCAGGGAAGGAATGGCGCGGTACATGTAGTAACGGTTCCAGTCAAATGAGCGTACGCTATCCGAACCGTCACCAGACTGCTGCTGTCCCTGCCAGTCGGCACGAAAACGCCATGCGCCCAGATTCGCCCCCGCCGTACCATTGCCGCTTAAGGTTCGTGAGTCGCCACCATCATCGCTGCCGTAAGCGTGGTTAATCTGCCCGTTCACGTTGTAATCAAGGAGCACCCCCGGAACGCCTTCATCCCAGCGTGACGGTGGATCCCAGTTTTCAGCCACATATTCGAGATAAGCCTGCGGGACACTAACGTACAAAACACCTGCCCCAATATCTCCGCGAAGCGACATACCGGGTAATGATGTCGGATCAAGGCACTGACCGTTATGCCACCACTGTAATTTCTTGCTGGCTGCATTCGTCAGGCCCAGTCTGGTAACCAGGTCCGTCGTAAGGCAGGCACGACTGCCTTTAGGATCATTGTCCGGCGCGAGGAATTGAATTTGTTGCTCAGGTAGTGTGCTTTTATTGACCTGAATCGCCAGCGCATAAGTCCCGGGCATGACATAACCTGCCTGAGAAAACTGACTGAGATCGATATGTCCACGATCCTGAACATCCAGAACATCGGTATTAAACTGAATGGCTTCTTCTGCCCACACAGCGCCGCTTTGCGAAGCTATCATTCCAAAAACTAGACTTGCAGTGAGAGACTGGCGGAATAGCACTACTCTTTTTTTTAACATCACTATTCCTCTGTCAGTAATATTCAAGATTCATACGTAAAAGTGTCTGGTAAGTTCCGGCCTTGAGATCCTGACCGTTTCCGGTCAACCGCAACTGATATCTCAATACATTCGTTCCCCCCTGGAGTTGACTTTCTGTCATCGGAATACCGGGAACGGCTTCTTCACCCTGAATGGTGCTGATGCGCAAACTGACTCCTTCAGCGGAACCCGTGAAACCGAAACGCCCATCTCCCGCATTATCGCCATAAAACGTAACGCGAAAGCGATATTCTCCCGGCAGGTTTGAACAATTAACCAATTTAATATCAAGTGGAGTCATCGGGCCGTTATTATTATGTAAAAGCTCTCCTACAGGGATGGTTTTGAGTAAAATATCCTGATACTGAGAATTAATATTAATTGAGCATGCGCTTTCAAGAATACTACCCTGCATATTGACTTTGCCATGTGAGGCAATTTTTGCCTGGCAGGGTATCGTCAGTATGAATAACGTGGCGAAAAAATAACGAAATAGCATTCGCAATCCCTGTCTTTTAATTTGGCCTGCCCGGATGGGCAGGCCAGAAGGTATTACTCGTAATCCATGACGAAGTTAGCGATAGACTGGAAGGTACCCGGAGTTGCGCCAGCAGAAGCAGTGGTGCCCTGAACGAACGCCTGGAATTCCAGCTCATTGTCGCCATCTGCCAGCGGTGGCAGATCGTTTGCAACGTTCGGCTTCAGCACTTTGCCGCCCATGTTGGTGAGGGTTACACCTACACCCGCGCCCTGACCCGTAACAGCGAAACTGCTGTCCAGACCATCTGCTGCTTCACCGGCATAACCGTTAAACGCAATGCTGGCAGTATCAAAAGTCGCAGTATCACAGTCGTGAAGAATAATACTGAAATCAACCGGAGTGGATTTACCGCCGTTCGCCAGCTGATTTTTAGAAATAGCACCAAGCTGAATAGTCTGATCCAGACTTTTCGCATCGATTGAGCATGGCGCATCAATTACGGAGCCTTTAAAGGTGATTTTACCGTGACCCATATCAGCCGCATTAGCGGAAGTTGAAATAACGCAAAATGCAGCAGCAGCCAGTACAAATTTATTCAATTTCATTTAACAACCCTATTCATGTTGATTCGAAATCCTTTCTATAATTCTTTAATAAAAAGAATTTCAACTAAGCCAAACAATATTGTTTAAATACATTTTAATGATGTCTCTAAACGTTGTGCATGATATAAATTTATTGCAAAACCAACAAAGGGAGAAAGTGTGTTATTCTGGATAGCGCGTTACATTGTTGTTAAATTAATAACAGTTATTTATACAATTAATCAGCCGGAAAATTTTATTTAAATGAAACTATTAATAAAATTCGAAATCATGTCAGTGAACTCCTTAGATTACCTGCTATTCTTATTCATAAGATGAATATCTGTTCACGTATAGGTAGTGAAACATTATGGTACATGTTGAAAAACCAAAAGATTTTAATAGCAGCCTTCAGAAAGTGGAGAACGAAGTGGGGCATCGGAAGGTTCCAACTCGCTCCAGACATGATCACCTGGGACTGGATGATGTTAAACGACCTTATGAGGCGATCACTCGTCTTCATGATGCTTTACTCCCTTTTGCCACGCCCTATGAGCAAAAGGCGAGCCGCAATCTGCCTGCTTATCAACACCAGCAGGGCATTGTATGGCTTGTCACGACAGGTAACCTGACATTTTATCGGGCGCACGATGATCTGAAGATCATGACCTCAAAGGGCCCTATCTTAACTGGGCTGGCGGAGATTTTTCAGCCGCTGGGAAGAACTTATTACCGTATCTCTCGCGGTGCCAGAGTCTCATGGATCAGCAGCGATGAAGCCAGAAAGATATTTGATGCGCAGTCTTTATGGCGCGATGTGGCTGAGGTTCTGACATATATCACTCAGATGATGGTATATCGAGATGAGCATCTGGTCACAAAACATTCCTACACAATGATAAGGGCAAAGATAATTGAATATTCTCAAAAAAGAGCGTCGAATATTCTTCAAAATGAAAAAATGGGAATTGCTGCTTACATTCAGGAAACAACCTATCTGTCACGTAGCCTGATTTATCATGTTTTATCTGATCTCAGTGAAGGCGGATATATAAAAATTCAGAATGGAAAACTTCTCGAAGTGAATAAACTGCCATTAAATTATTAATCATCAAGAATGATGAACCGGAAACGCATATCTGCGTTTCCGGCTCGGTAATGGTTACTGAACCAATCGCTTATCACCTGTTAACTTGCGAGACGCTTCAGAGTAATAGTCTTTCCATTGTTCGGATAACCATTTATCTTGTAATTTATCTTGGAATACTTTGTTAATACGCACCAGATTTTGAAAGACATAGAGATCATTTTTACGCTGAAGATAGTAAATTCCCCACCGGGCATAGCGCTTCAACAGCTCAGGGTCTCGCTCTGTATTGTAACGAATCAGTAACGCTGTATGTTCATCGTATTGCCAGCGATCCCATTGAATCCATGGATTGAGCAGAGCCTTGCAGGGGCTGAAATTTTTCATGCCATTACGCTCAAATCTGGTCAGTGCGACATTAGTATGCACTCCAACCCCCAGGAATATTATTCCCGTTAATGAAGTGGCTAAAACGGCCCCCGTCATACTCCTGCTACCTGTATGCAATGAAGGCATGTGTTCCGGAGCGGCAAGGCGACAAAGAAGCAGTAAGACTATCCAGTGTGGAACAGACTGAATAAGGGGATATTCCAGCATCATATGAACAATAATAGGGATTGCCAGCCCCCATCGGGCCACCGCTGCCCTGGTGACGTGACGTAATGGCATGCAGAAACCAGCCACCATACAAAACATTCCCGCAACGGCCAGTATTCCACCTTCGGCCCACTCGAAAAGAAACTCGTTATGAGCATGGTCTACACTAGTAGTAATGAAATGATGGAAGTCATTTAAAGATATTCGACTCAACACGTATTCGAAACTGCCATACCCCCAGCCGCTAAGTGGATGTTGCCTGATCATTTCCAGCGTCGCTTTTAGTATTGCAATACGCTCCAGCGTCGATCCTGTTTTATTGACCGTGCCAAGCAGCTCCAGGAAGACCAGAGAAACACCGAAATACTTCATCATGTGGATAATAGCCAGAGCTGCCGCAACCGTTATGCAGTAGACGGTGAATACCCCTTTCTGGCGGGCCTTAAAACGAATGGTAAGGATGAACAGGCTATAAAGGAGCACACCCGCCACACCGGTGCGGGATTGTAGAAGATCCAGTGTGACGGTAAAAATCGCGATCAATAGAAGCCATAGCAGGCGGTTGCGCCATGTCCTGCCCCGGAACAAAAACCACAAGGCAATGCAGAAACCTGTTGCGACAAAGCTGGCCAGAACGTTAACCTGCTGAAAGATCCCATAGGGACGGCTTCCTGGAACAAACTCCATTGCATTTTCCGGCACGGTTTGCGAAGCCTGCCAGAAGGCCATTACTGTCTGGATAACTACACTCCAAACCAGTATGAATAATAGCCTTCTCTTACAGACAGGTGACTGACGCACCTGTAAAAGAGCCAGATAAAAAAAAAGGCCGCCAATCAGGCCCATAAATCTGGGTATAGCAAAGATATTTCTGGGATAATCGCTCCAGCCAAAAGGCAGAATGATGAGGATGGAACCGACTGCGAAAAGCAGAAAAGGTTCATTCCATTTAATCGTTTTCTTAACGATTGCCACACTAAACAGAATACAAACAATAACTCCGATGGCTATCCAGGCTAAAATGTTTTGGGGAAGATTTAACCCGTTACCTCCCATGTTAGGAATATAAACTGAAAGTACAATTAAAAAATAAATTAACAGACAAGTTAAAAGTAATGATGTTGATAACTTAACTAATGTTAGTTTGCGCATAGGTTTTGTTAAAAAACATGGCCACACTGAGTGACAAACAGTAATAAACCCCCACATCAAACACAATGACAATTGTGTGTAATTTTGGAATATTAGACCCATCCTCTGTCCAAAAACACTTTAATTGGATATTTTTATCATAAAAAACACCTTCCATAATTTTTATTATGGTACACCTCTATCAAAATGAGAATGAATTCTGAAAAGATGACTCATATTAAATGAATTCGTATTGAGTGTGATGCCTGTATCTCAAGCAAAACCTGATGTAATTCAAATGCATCTTTAACTCCCAGTTTCCGCATTATACTGCGTTTGTGAGAACTGATCGTTTTTTGGCTACGAAACAGTTTAGCTGACATTTCAGTTCCTGTTTCCCTTCGGCAAAGACCATGTAACACTTTATATTCCGCAGGTGTAAAATTCAGTTCCAGTGCACATTTCTCCTCAACTTCGCAATGTCGAAGAAACACTGGACTGACATAACGCTTTTTTTTTAGCGAACTCTCCACCAGTTCACGCATCCGGAAATGGCATTCATCCACACACAGCAATGAACAGCGGTAAGACTGAATAAGGTGTTTTGCCAACTGGCTCTGTTCGCTCCTAAGAAGTACAAGCGTACTGCTATCCGGATAGTACGAAAGTAGTTTTAAATCATCTTCGTTAAGCGAGTCTGGTCTCTCCCGTGTAGTGAAATCCAGCACGTTAAGATGTGCCTCTCCCTCATCGACAAACTGATATTCCCACTCCGGATTTGCAGTCTTTAACTTTTTTGCACATGCCATAAGGCCATGCAGAAGCGTTTGATGAATATTACGCGTATAAATTGTGTAAACTATCATACTCTTGCCCTCTCATTTCGTAGACGAAATCTGCTTCATTCTGGTAAGTAAATCAAACCAACGATTGCGGTCTTCAAGATTCAGACGAACCCGTATGTTATATATGTGAGCCAGGACTGTTTTGTAGGTAATATCATGCTTTCTGGCTATTTCATAAGGATCCATACCGCACGCGCAATCAATGACTATGTCAAGCTCAGTCCGGGAGACTCGACTTTTGATGCCCCCTGTGATGGCAGACATGTGTCTTACAGGGAAATAAGAAGTGTTAAAAAACATATTATCCAGACGCAGAGGTATCTCTTCAATAAGATAGGTTTCACTTAATAAAGAAGTCACTCCCAGTGCGCGCATAAAGTTTGCCAGAATGATATCCCGCTCAGGTAACCAAACGACCAGATTCACCATAGACTTTGTTTTCAGATTAATTATTTTCAGCAAAGGGTAAAATTCCGCACCAGCCCCATTGAGACCTATTGCAGTTAATACATTGAGATCTCTATCGGTAACAAGCTCTCGCATTACTCCATCAGAGAAAATATTTTCAACCTGACATCCGCAGGCTTCCATACAGGAACTGGCAGCCTGATAAAATAGCTGGCGAGGTTCAAAGATAATTACAGAATTAGTTTTTAAGCCTGGAGACATGATGCGTTTCAAAAACAATTAACGTCTTATAATTATAAGGTGTAACGATAAACTATATTTTAAATAATGATTCCGTAAATGGACATAAATCACATTGCGCACAGGAGGTGAAATATGTGCTTGTCAATTAAAATTGGTCACTGTGTGAGAATTTTTGCAGTATCGACCTACTGACTCGTTTGCCGACAACCCATCGTTGTATTCATGCGCTCTGAGAGCACTGTAGTACTCAACGATAACCATCATTTTTAAACCGGCGAGTTAACTGCTGGCAACTGACCAACCCCACCGCTTTCATGAGACTGCCAGCAAGCCAGCGTTACATCTGATTTATGTACCACGAATCGAGTTTTTATCGACGTGAGCAAGCTGTGTTTCAATCCAGGCGGTGTTGTATCCCTGCTCGTGGAGGATGGTGCTTATGGTGTGCCTGAAGCCGTGGCCAGTTACGCGGCCGGTGTAACAAATCCACTTAACACCTGATTGATACTGGCTTCACCCATAGTCTTTCGCGGGTCATTACGCCCAGGAAACATCAGAGGGTAACGCCCCGTCATTTCGCGGATGCGCTCAATGATGGTATTGATAAAGGCACAATATGCGGGCGGCGCATCTTCATACGTTCTGCCGGGATAATCCACACTGCGGATTCTGTGCCGATTTCTTTCCATGTAGCACCTCGTAGTTCACCCGTTCTTACATCCGTGAGAATCAGCAAGCGCGAGGCCAAAACAACTAGAATACTGCCCGAATACTGAGAAAGGGATTCGAAAAATGATGGAATCTCGGAAATGTTCTGGAAAGGATAATGGTTGTACTCATGTCCTTGCATTGCACTTGTGAGATCAGGCACGGGATTGTATTCAGCTCGACCAGTGATGATTGCATAGCGGAAGACCTCGCCACAGCGCTGTCTGACCTTTTTTGCATTCTCTGTTGCTCCCCTGATTTCCATCCGACGAAGGACATTCAGCGATTCAAGTGGTTTGATGTTTGCAATAGGCTTTTTGCCTATGTAAAGGAACATGTCTTTATTGAACGCTTCCATAATGTCCGAAGCATATCCTTCAGACCATTGTAAAGCTTACTGGCGTGCCATTGACAAGCAATTTCCTGAAAGATGCTTCGGACAATAACCTCTCGGGCTAGTTTCTCTTCTCTCTTCGCTACATTGGGGTTAATCCCACCAGCAATGCCCCTTTTAGCCTCTTAACGTTTACTACGAGCTTCAGCCAAAGTCACGTCGGGATAAACCCCAGGAGCAATCAACTTCTCCTTACCGACAACACGGTATTTAAGTCACCAATAGCGTTTTCCATTAGGGTTAACCAACAGGTAAAGTTCCCCGTCATCACAGATGTTTGTTAGGTTTATCTTTTGGCTTTGCGGTATCAACCTGGCGGGCACCATCTTTCACAGGAGGGTATCTCCATAAGACCGAACAGCATATACCCCCAAATGTACACCATATGCATGTAAACGTTGCGGTGTGTCAGTAGACGTCAGAATACAATCGAGAGCTGGAAGGTGCCGATTATAATAGGTCTTAGTGGACTTGAGTTGACTTTGAGAGATGCTTGAAATGGTGCGATAATAGGAACAATTTATAGATGCAAACTCATTGATTTGTTTAGATAATGTTTAAAAACAACACACAGGGTACCCCCAAAGATACCCCCAAAATTTTTAATCATCCATCTTTATACAATGCCGTTTGCAGGTTGGTTGTCCCGAATGAGCTGGAATAAAACTTTTGCTATATTAAAGATCTCGCAGAAGTGCCAAACACATTACCCTTTCCCAATGATTGACAAATGGCGCATTGTCTATAACTGTCTGAAATATAATTTTCTTCGATGTTTCTTTATCCAATGGTATTTGTAGCAATCCATTATATTGAGACAATAAGGTGCCAAGTCTTGCGCTTGCTTCTTTCGAATACCTTAACGACAAATTAAAATCATTAAAATGCTTTATCACACGCTCTTTTTGATTTGCGTCCCATTCATCAGGAGGAGAAACAAAATATTCAATTACCCCAGGCTCACCTTGGGCACCTGCTAAGTATCGTGCGAAAATCCACTGCTCATTAAAATAACGATCATTATCTAAATAGGGGTGAAGTATTTGCTCACTAGCTAATATGGCAAAACTCTCTCCCTTACCGTCCATATTACAATCCCGACAGGATGGAACTAGATTCAACGGCGCAATGGCAAACTGTGGAAAATATGCCTTAGGTAAGTAATGGTCTAGATTCCTTGGACGCCCTATCCCACCACAAAAAGGACATTTTTCATTAGCTGACGATATAAGTACATCATAAATTACTCTTGCTGGCTTCGTCATTCCGACCAAATATTTATTGTATAACTTTATGAAATCTGACTTTTTCAAATCATTTAATATTATAGGGTCTGCAATACCATCAATATTGATAGGTTGAATTGTGAATAGTTCTTCAGTTAATGCTGAATTTTCATAAGCACTTACTTGTAACTCCAAATCAGCTGAAGCATTATGAACTTTTTCTAGCAAAGCATTATTCCCAGTAATTCCATTACAACATAAAGTTAATGCATTACCATAAGTATATATTGGTCTTTTAAGTTTAAACACTAGTTGGCCCCCCTATCCCGGTGGATTTCTAAAGCTTTTAATAATGCCCTTGCTTCAACCCCAAGCTGACCTTTATATTCATCAATGATATCTTGATAAGATAGACCTGATTCAACAGATTTTGTTAATAAGTCATGAAAACCCGATTTCACTACTTCTAGACCAAAAACTTCTCTCGTTAAAACCCCAACATTTTCACCAAAAGTTTCTATATCTGGTCTACGCACTACGGTTACTAATCGAGAGCGATTGAGTTTCCAAACACAACTTCTTGGCACTTCCTGAAGAACTACTGGTGAATGTGTTGCGATGAGTGCTACACCATTGCGGTCAAGTAACAAATCTGATAGAGCTCGAATAAAAGCTGAAAGTAATGGAGGATGTAGATGGCTTTCAGGTTCATCGATCAGAACTAATGTTTTTTCCTCCACAGTAGCAACTAATCGCGTGATGGTTAATAAAACAATAGCATGTCCTGAACTCATTTTCTTAATTAATTTTCGAGCATTACTAACTAAATCAACACCGGTAAAACGCACAAGATCTTTAAGATCCATACTTTCAAAATTTTCGTCAGATTCAAGAGTATCAATAGCGCTAACCCATCTATTTTTTTTAGGGCCTTGGCTAAAACATTGCTTTAATGCTTGAATAAAATCTTCATGAATATCATTAAGACCCTTAAGTACTTCTCCCTCTTTTTTTAAACCTATATAGAAGTAACATGTTCCCATTGAAGGATCATCTTGTTCAGTTGGAGGTTCGAAAGGATCAAAAGCACTGAAAGAGACTGACACTAAACTACTAAAATAATCTTTTCCTATTGGACTTTCTGAGAAGCCTTCAACATCATAAAATTTTGAATTTGATTGCCCTCTGCTGGTAACTGCCTCAATCATTCCATTTAGTAGGGTTGTTTTACCTACTCCATTTCTACCTATTATTGCATGAATATTCGTACTGGGTTTTTCGTCTATTTCAACATTAAATATCAACTCTATACCTGACATCTTTTCCGTAGCAGGCCTCAAGAATTTAAATTTAAAGTTTGTTAATGGATTTTTTCCTTCTATAACCCTAGTGAACTGTCCTTTGATAACTGACAAACTAACACCTCTAAGAAGAGATGTTTTAAAAACAGCTTCTGTCTCGGCTATTGCCATGGCCTCTGTTGAATAAGCTATATCCTTTAATGATTCAAGAATTTTATTTTTGATAGAATCGGAAAGGTTAAATATTTTTTGATAATACTCCACGTCTTGACCAACTGAAAAATATCCATTTGGTAAAGCCTGAAATGCATGTCCTAAGGTTGTATATGTTGGTTTTCCAATAACTTGCCCTTGAAATCCAATTTTGACATTTCCAATTTCATGCAAATTTCCTGATTCATCATGTAAAGACAAATAAAACATTGTTATGAACGAATAATCATCCCAGCGATCAACATGTAAATAAGCTGTGTTTACCCCTGAATAAGGGATTCTTTGCTCTCGAGGGATGATTAAAATGTTCATAAAATGCTCGACTGTCCTGCATGAGTATAGTGAACATCATTATGTCAATAGCGGATTAAATCTCCATAATTTTATTCGTTTTTGCTGTTGGTTTGGCAAAATTAGTTGTTCAACTAAAAGTGTTCAAATTTGACAAAAATACTTTAAACCATTGTTTTAACTGTCATTATAGTCTTGCGATGTTAGGATGTTTTTCTTGTTTATCTCAAATTCAAGCTTTCACAATGAAGCAACTGTAACTTAGAGCGCGTTCTGCCAAAAATCCCCACTGGCGCTGCCGGTGGGTGACAACTTTTGACAACTCAATCTGAACGCCAGCGTCCGGGCAAACCAGAACAGCGATCTGAAAGAGGCTCGAGTATGGTTGCAAAGGGGGGAGTGCTTGACACCTCCCCTTCACGAGTTCGTGTGCCTGAAGTTTTCTGAAGCGGTAGCGGTTGACACTTTCCCCCTAGTTTTCCCTAGTAAGGCATAACAAACCATAACAGGCTGACACCTACCCTGCTTCGCATCAGGATTAACTAAAGCTAACAGCCAAGGCTCAACAAATCTCAACGCCAGCCCTTTACACTCCTGCTGTAGCTGCTGTTCGTAGGCGTCAGGATCCGTTAGGTTAGGTTGACACTTTTCCCAGTATCTCGCGAAAAAGTGTCAAGTTTGAGGAGTTAGGTTTGGCCGGGGGTTTACAGTTTTTCGCCGTCCAGCAGGCAGAGTGACATTAAAGCAGTTTTGTTCCAGTCATCCAGCGTATCGGGGTGTATTGTGGCAACGTAAGCCAGCTCAGAACGAAGAAACCGTAAAGCGCCTGCTGCACGGTCTTTGCCATAGAAGCTGTGGGTTTCTTCATCCGGACGGAAGAGGATCAGCAATTGTTCATCGGGCTCGTGCTGAACATCAAAACCCAGCTCAGCTGCTGCTGCCTCTATTCGCTGGCCAGCATTAATATCAGCCGGCAGCACTTTCCCGCCGTCATGTTTCCATACCCATGCGGCGGCCTGCGCCCACGTCATCTCAGTCTGGTGTTCGCCAGCACCAGCAGAATTTTGTTTAGCCTGCGATGCTTCGACATCCACTTTATCGCCTGAAATTACAATTTCACCGCGGGCTATCCAGCCGTAATCAGTTTGCCGGCTGACGCCCATATGCCTGGCGTAGGCTGATTTACTTAATAGCATCGTGATGTTTCCCTCCGGGCAGAAAAAAGCCGCCCTCAGGCGGCCTGCTTCTCTTCTGAATGTGTCTGCCGCTGGCTGCCTTTGAGCATCGCGCTGACATGTTCGCTTAACTGATCAAGGCCGGTCATGCGGGGCAGAACTTCTGATGGATCGTCGTTCTTCCCGTAAACGAGATTGTTATACCAGGTTCGGACAGCTGTAATTTGTGCGACGTCCTTCCTTACCGCGTCGACCAGATCGGCAACCGCGTTAATCACCTGCCCGTTCTCTGATGCAATACGGGAGAAGCCGAGACGTTTTAGCTGTTCCGTATCGAGTCCCGAACACACAGCGTGCGCCCTCAGTAAGGCGTCCGCCAGCTCCTGATGCTTTCCACTGTGCATCGACAGCAGCATTTTTTCCTGGCTACGGCGATCCAGCCGGGCGAATGCCTGGCGCATTTCACTGTCACGCATGAATCCCTGAACATCATCAGATGCCAGTGGATTAACCGGAGCGAGCTTGTTCTTCAGGTAATCGAGAATGTTTGCGGCCTGCTCGCTTACGGCTGCCACCCCGCGGGTAAAGTCTTTGAGCGTGTCCGGGTTCCGGGCTTCACCTGCCCTGCGATTTTTTGCCTGTTCGTTCAGATCCGGATCGTTGCGGATAACGTCCAGCAAATCCGCCTCAGCTTCGGCCTGCTGCGCCGTTGTCCTCAGGCTGGTGAGTTCGCCCGCCATACCACGGAATAAAGCGGCCATCTGAGTATTTGGCGCAACAACCTTACCGGCATAACCTGCCAGCTCGATGCTGTGTTTCCCAATTTTGATTGAGTAGCTCATTGCCCTGCCTCCATTTTTGACAGCCCCGCATCAAATACCTTGCGCGCAACAGCATGGATTGACGGCGCGATCCCCATGCCCGACTTCTGGCGCTCCCTCTCCTGAATGGTTTTCAGAGCCTGAATCTGTTCCCCGTTCAGCAGAACGGGCTTAACGTTAACCTTGCTCATGATGCCCCCTGTAATAGCGACCGTTAAAGTTTCATTAATCGCAACAATCAAATAATCAATTGCGATTTATGAAACGATATTAATGAAATAGCAGGGGTTCACAACGTGAAAAGAGTGGATGCGTTTTAAAGAATTTGCCCTCAAGGTATACATGGTGTTCACAAAGGCAACAAAATACTTATAAAACAATACATTAACCCATGAACACCAGCCTACATTTTGGGATTTCAGGTCTACACGGTATACATCATTCTGTTTAATAAACCATCAGATGATTAATGTGAGAATGAACACCATGTACACCCTGTGTATACCTGAAAACAAGGTATACATGGCTTACTTCACTGATTTATATATAAATTATTCTCTCGATGTATACCATGTATACCTTTCTCCATATTTATCTGAACTTCATTCTTTATGACCGGCTACAGGATGCGTCTGAGGTAACCAGTCTTCCGCACTTTCCGAAAGTTCGACGTTAGTCACCATGCCACGGGCTCTCCGTTCCTTACGGTACTCGTGATTAAACTCCCTCATCGCGCTTTCCATCCCCTCTGCGAATTTATTCAGCGTCAGCGGTTTGTCGAAACCGTTGGCCTCAAGGAATGCCAGATAAGCGTGATAGAGATAAATTCGCGGATAGTGAGGCGGATTGCGGTTTCCTACCATCATTCCCGCACAATCAGCCAGCCGCTCAAGGTGAGCGCAGAAGGCATATAGCGGATCTGTTTTCTGCTTCACCTCCAGTGCTTCTTCGCTGTTCCGTTGCTCCAGTAGCAGCGCCCGCGCTTTTTCCGGGTTCGCAAAGTTCGCCAGCAGCCGGCGAACAACCACCGGAATTTCAGCGGATATCTTTTCTGCCAGGTCGGGATCCTTATCCTCTTCGCTGACGCGCCGGTTAAACTGGAAAATTACGCGGCGCCGGGAAACGCCGCCGGAGCGTTCGGTGAAAATCATCGGCGTGTTGTTCGTGGCCACCACCACCGCCCGCAGAACGGCGGTGTACTGGTGCTCGTGTTTCGGGTCGATCTCCACCGCATCCCCGCCGGTGATTGCCTTTATCCCGGTGCCCTCACCTGAATATTTGGGCTGATCAGGAAGCGTTATCATGCTCTTGCCGACGAACTGCGCCCGCCCGCGTGCGCTGTCGAGCGCCGCCATGTTCCCGCTCGCGGTGTTATGCGCGCCGGCCAGCATCGTGGCGATATGGGTAAAGACGCTTTTCCCGCTGCCGCCCTCCCCGGTTATCTCGAGGAACAGCTGCCAGTCGTACCGGTTCGCCAGCACCATAAAGAGTGCTGCAGCGATGCGCTGCATCTTAATTGCGTCTCTATCTGATGCGTAACTTAGCCACTTATGGAAGTTCGGCGCGTGGTCGCGGAGGTTTTCGCCCGGCACTGCCGGTGTGTAGGTCACGCCGTTGTGGTTGGTCAGCCAGTTATCCTGGCTGTGTTCGGAGAAAACGCCGGTTTCCATATCGTAGACGCCGTTAGCAAAGGGGATCAGGCTGCGCCGCGGCTCTCCCATTACCGGGATAACGATTTTCAGGGCGTCGATAACGTTGTTGATCGCGCGCTTGCTGAAATTGGTTTTGTTCTCGTTGTAGATAGCCACCATTTCGCGGCTCAGCTCGAGCAGAGACGTTTTCTCCCAGATGCCGGCACGGTAGACGTACACGCCCTCGCTGTTTTCGTTGATCGCAATGCCGGTGTAACGCGAGGCCAGTATGAGCGCCTTTTCGTTATCAGCCAGGTCACGGAGGTTTACATCCGTCAGCGGTTTGCCGATCACCATGCTTTTGCCGGCTTCCGCATCGGCTTTGAGGCGCGGCAGCTGCGGCGTCCAGTCCTCCAGAAGCTGATAACCTTCAGAGTAGAATTGCGCGCGCTCCACGCCGGCCACCGCCAGCTTTGTAGCTAGAATGGTTATCTGCCGTTCGGTCAAATGCCCGCCACGGCAAACCCGGGCATAGAGCCGGCCATCATCCACAATCCGGATATTCTCCAGCTCCGCCAGTTGCTTTTTATCCAGCACGACCGGCGGCACGGTGTCGCCAATCGGGTTCATTTCCTGCCATGCCTTGGCGAACGTCCAGGCATCGGCGCCGGCAAAGATAATTGACTCCTCCATGAGATCCGCCGGCTGCTTTTTAAGGTTTGGTGCATTCTTCATTTTCTGTTCCCTCGCTCCCTGATGATTTCCCGCATAACCCGAATTCGTTCGATGCCCTGCACCCGCATAATTCGATCGATATCTCTTCCACCGGTGCCCGGCGCGGAAGAAACAAATTCAAATTCCCGCACCAGTCTTTCTGGCGTGCAAAAACACGGTGAGCTGTACCCCTCGCGGCAATATGTCACTCTGTCGAATCGGTAACTTTCGATAATTACGATGTTGCCCCGCCCGTCCTTCCATTTATCGCCCGGCCTGATTTCAGGGTGAGCGCGGCCACCAGCAGCTAAGCCGGAATTTTTAATCGTCATAATTTTTTACCTCACGCCGCTGGCGGGATTACCTGATAACCAATTTTCTTCAGAAAGCGCGCGGCACTCTCCACCGTAAAAATGATCTCGTCGTCCATAAGGGGGCGCATCGACTGAAGACCATTTGACGTGTCCAGCAGATAGCGGCCGCCGGCCGGGAAACTGAAAACGTTTTTGCCGTCGGCCCGGCGAACCAGATCGTAAACAGGAGTCATAATTTCTCCTCCCCATCCCTTAATGACTGGCGGGCAAAACAATATCGCGCGCTATTTAATTGCTCAGATACGTGTTCGAGAAAAGCGCCGAGACGGCAAATCGGGATAACCGTTGTCATACAGATACCTCCATGGCCAGACGGGATTGAATGGCGGAGGCCTTACTGCCTAACTGGAGGTAAGTTCGGGTGATTGCCGGGTTACTGTGCCCGAGCATTTCAGAGGCGACCAGCAAACCCTGTTCGCCGCCGGCAGACATGAGATTAAAGGCGGCAATTTTGCGGCTGGAATAGGCGCTCAGGCGCAGACGCGTGTTTACCACGCGGGTAAACCACACCATTACGTTATGCAGTTTCTTCCAGATTGTCTGGCGGCTCACGCTACCTTCCAGAGACTGGCAACGGTTACTTTCAATCTGGCTGCGGGAAAATACCAGGTCATCACCGATAAGATTGCGCTCCATGCGTTCGCGCAGTCGTTTGATGATGCCCGGCGGCAGCTGTTTGGTGTCGTGCTTCACTTCAGCCTTTGCCACCAGCTCAAACACGATCGCCTGTTCTTCTTCCGTCATGCCGGCGGCCAGTTCGTCGCAGCTCACGCTATCCCAGTGCATGTACCCAATGTGATCGCCAGCAAGCCGGGCAGCGTCCTTGCGCTGCTGGCGAACAATCTCGATCCCCTTCCGGGTAGCTCTGGCTTCCGCTGCTTTGGTCTGCTTAGCTACGATGATTGTGGCAATGCCGGTTTCCCAGTTGATGCAGGAGTAACGGAAGTTGCACACGTCGCTGGTACGCCAGCCGGTAACGGTCGCAATATCCCACCAGAGTAAAACCCAGTCCGGCTGGGTCTGCTGGATACGTTCGCGCAATTTGCGCTGCTCTTCCCGTTCGTAAACGGGGGTCATGGTGCGGGTGCCTTTCGTGGTAGTGGCTTTTACCACGTTGCCGCGCAGCTCGCGGGCTTTGGCTGTCAGGGTCTGGAGGTTAAACATGGCTACCTCCCAATTTCGCAACATCCAGTTCAAACGCGCCGCTACTGTACTGATAAAGCGAACATTCAGAGCGAATTTTGGCGGCAAAGATAAGATCCCAGCGGGAATAAAACTCGCGGGCCTCTTGCTCACTGTCGGCAACGATGCGGATAACAACGGGAGTGCAGGTCCGGCCTTTCGGCGTACCGAGGAAAAGCCAGGTGAATTTGGGCAGTTTTTGGGTTGGGGTAGTAGCCATGTGGCAGCCTCCATACAGTGGTCTAGATAACCACCACCGGAAACGCCAATTTCACTGGTGGTGGACTGAGCAGGGTTGGCGTAACCGGACTGTATGGACTCCGGCGCGGATTTCTCCGCCCCTACCCAGCCCACCATAATTTTGCTAGCAGAGCGGTTTTGAACCACAACGCGTGAAAATAGGTGAGACGGATCAACGGCACAAAAAAAGACGCTTGGCGCGTCATGTGTCGCCATACAGTCATTCAGGACGCCAATCCTGGCACCAGATTTTGCCGGTGCTTTTAAAGCATACCCTTCAGCGGAATAACAAGGCAAGGAGTTTTTGGGGTGAGCGAAGCCCTGCCCCAGATGGGCATAAATGTTCTTCATGGCATTAACCTTTTCGAATTGTTTTGTGAGCTGTCGCGACAAACTTATTTTGAGTGCTCAACATCGCAAGAGCACGCAAGTTATTCACGAACTAAATTTTTTTCATCCGTTAAAGGGCGAACTTCAGTAAACGGCTCATCACCATCTTCGCCTAACAGCTCGGGCTGATACTTACGCCATAGCTGGCTCTCCTCCCGCACAAGAGCCTCTTTTACTGCCTTACACTGCTGCAACTTATACCCGCGTTTGCTGGCCTCCTGCTGATAAGCAGCCATGCGCCGGCTGAAGTCGTTCAGGAACACGAACGGCACTCCATAGAAGCCAGTTTTACGAATTGAGGGAATGACCTCACGGAATACCCAATTACTGAAATGGTGCGCAAAGGTGCCGGGAGTAGTCGCCTTACGACTACGTGAGATAAGTTTATAGAATCCTGACTCGCATACAGTTCGCATAGTCTGCTTTCCACCAGGGGTGGGTATTAAACACTCCCCCTTTTCATCATCATCCAGACGTCGCAAAGCAACCTTGTGATCAGTTATTTCCAGAGCTGCGCAAACATCTGCCGCAACAAACCATGGCTCGCCCAGGATCTTAACAATTCGTACTTTTGCATCCTCAAATTTAATAACCGAAATATCATCACTGCTGTTTTCAGGGTGAGCAAAATCCTGCCCGGCACGGGCGTTTTTGATTGTCATATTAGTTTTCCCCGGGCTAAGTTACAGTTGAGATTTTGTGGCAATTAGCGCATCACGTTCTTCTATACGCTGGCTTATCCATTCGTCAACTTCGCTTTCAACGAAAGCAATTGAACGGCTTCCAATTTTTACAGATTGAGGAAAACGCTGTTCTCTTAGTAATCGGTAAATCCAAGCTTTGCTGTATCCAGTTCGCCGCTGAACTTCGGGAAGACGAATAAGAGTATGAGACATTTTAACTGCTCCTGTAGTTGATTGACGTCTACACAAACAATTAAAAGCTAGTTGACGGGTGATGTCATCGCAGCGAAAAATGAATTATCGCTGCGAGAAAATCATATTGATTTAATTGGATTTTTCCTTGAATGATTTGTTCGAATCTGCGAAAAGGTCATCCAAAGCTCGACGTGTAAAATGAGGGCAAGATTCAACAATCTCGTCTTTAAGCAGATCCTGTGTCCATCTTCTTTGTTTTATGTTGGTATTTTTCAAAACGTTCAACATTGCCCCTACTAAAAGACTCAATCCAGCATCTTTGACGTCAGGAACATTCGATACACTCCTTTCAAAAGCTATGAGATTTTCTGGCCGAAAGCCCAATTCACTGTGAGTCGGTAAACGATCACAAGGGAAGTAGTTCATAGGATCTAAACCGGACGCACTAGACTTCCTCGATTTATGATCAAAAGCTTCCATTAGATTAATTAACTTTCCACTTTTATCCTTTAAAAAAGGACCGTTAAGATTTATTAATCCTTTCGACTCGTAACCTTTGTTTATAGAATATAAACGTTGAACATCTAAGACCTCAGCACCAATCATAGGTAAATCATAAATTACTTCGCTTAAATACTTAGGATCTGAAACATATTCATAATCACCGAAGGTTGCAGTCTTCAAAAAAGCTTCTAAACTCATTTCAGCATAATTCGAACCATAGTTTTCTGAAAGCTTTTCACAAGTCTTTTTGAATTCTTCATTTAAATACTCGTCAAATTCATCCTTGTAACTTTTGAGAACCTCATCTTTGCTGAGTGATCGTAATGAATGTTCCTCACAACCTTTTCTGAACATAAACAACTCTAACAAGTGTTCAGTGATTGGAATTTCTTTATAGACCATCTCTCGACCAACAAATTTCTCTCCGTATGGCAGCCTTACAGACAGAACGATATCTCGCTCCAAGCCTAATTCAATGAGGTCCAGAACTGTTATACGTTCTTCAAAAATTGATGTCAGGCGTTCTGCTGCTTCATCTAAACCTATCCATTTTTTTATTTTTAACAGTTTTTCAGTATTCATTCTGTTCCTCCACGCCAACGGTTGTAACGGCTATTTCCTCCTATAGAGGGGTAAAGATTACAAGATTCAGTGTATACATAGCCTAATCTTTATTCGTTTACTGGAGTCTACTACTGTCAATTAGCACTGTCTATACATACAGTTAAGCGCTTTTCCCAAATGTTCCATGCACTACATTTTCACCGTTTTCCAACGCTTCCATATAGTCGGCATACCACTGAAGCATTTCACGCCGGCCGTCTATATACTGAGCGTGGTTGTACGTTCCTCGAATAGAGTTTTTGTCGACGTGTGCCAGCTGCGTTTCTATCCACGCGGTGTTGTAGCCCTGTTCGTGCAGGATGGTACTCATGGTGTGCCGGAAACCGTGTCCGGTGACTTTTCCGTCATAGCCAATACGCTTAAAGACTTGGTTTATGCTGGCTTCACTCATTGTTTTTCGCGGATCGTTACGGCCAGGGAACATAAGCGGGTAATTGCCTGTTAGCTCTTGGAGCTGGCCAATAAGCGTAAGAGCTTGCCTGGACAACGGTACCACATGAGGGCGACGCATTTTCATGCGTGAGGCTGGTATTTCCCAGATCGCCTTACTGATATTGATTTCATCCCAAAATGCCCCGCGGAGTTCGCCGGTACGCAAGCCGGTGATAATCAGCAGACGAGCAGCCAAAACTACTAACGCGCTTCCTGTATATCCTGACAACGCCTTAAAGAAATCAGGCAATTCTTTCGGTGTGAGGAAAGGATAATGATTGGACTCATGCCCTTGCATGGCGCTGGTGAGATCCGGAGCGGGGTTATACTCAGCACGCCCGGTGACTATTGCGTAACGGAAAACTTCCCCGCAGCGCTGCCTAACTTTTTTGGCCTTTTCTGTAGCGCCGCGCCCCTCAATGCGCCGCAACACATTCAACAGTTCAAGCGGTTTGATATCGGCTATTGGTTTTTTGCCAATGTAAGGGAACACATCTTTGTTGAAAGCCTCCAGGATGTCTGAAGCATACCCAGCAGACCATTTTTTTAGTTTGCTGCTGTGCCACTCAAGGGCAATATCTTTGAAGGTGTTGTTTAACTGCGTTTCACGGGCGATCTTCTCTTCCCGTTTCGCTTCCATAGGATCGATACCCCCAGCGATACCCCTTTTGGCTTCTTCACGTTTTGCCCGAGCATCGGCCAATGTGACTTCAGGATACACACCCAGCGCTAACAGCTTCTCTTTGCCGGCTACACGATACTTGAGCCGCCAGTATTTGCCGCCATTAGGTTTAATCAGGAGATACAAACCACCACCATCAGCCAGCTTGTAAGGCTTATCTTTAGGTTTGGCGGTGTCCACCTGCCGGGCGTTTAGTTTCACTTGGGGGTACCTCCTCTAGACCGAACAGCATATACCCCCATAAGTACCCCCAAACGACTGTAGATTTCGGGGAACTTTAGTAGACGAAGAAATACTAAAAGGGGCTGTAAAGCGCAGAGTATAAGGGGTTTCAGTGAACTTTAGTAGACTTGGGGAGACGTTAGAATGGTGCCGATAATAGGAGTCGAACCTACGACCTTCGCATTACGAATGCGCTGCTCTACCAACTGAGCTATATCGGCCCTGAGAGGCCGGTTACGAGCGTAACCACGGGGCAAAAGGTTAGATCTAACCGGGTGATGCGTCAATGCCCTTTTGAATCAAACGGCTATTTTTGCATCACCCGTGATTATTTACGCACGAATCGTATCGTCGCCGAAGCCGATCCACTTGTACGTGGTCAGCGCTTCCAGCCCCATCGGGCCGCGCGCGTGCAGTTTCTGCGTGCTGACCGCCACCTCTGCGCCGAGGCCGAACTGGCCGCCGTCGGTGAAGCGGGTGGAGGCATTCACATATACCGCTGAAGAATCCACTTCGTTCACGAAGCGATCGGCATTGCGCAGGGTGCGCGTCAGAATCGCGTCAGAATGCTGCGTCCCGTGTTCACGGATGTGCGCAATGGCGTCGTCGAGATCGGCAACGATTTTCACGTTCAGATCCAGGGACAGGAACTCATCGTCGTATTGCTCTGCTTTTACGGGAACAACGTTAGCCGGGCCATCCTCCAGCAGCGCGAGCGCGCTGGCGTCAGCGTGCAGCGTCACGCCGCTCTCTGCCATCTGTTTGCTCAGAGCCGGCAGGAAGGTGTTCGCAATATCCTGATGCACCAGCAGCGTTTCTACGGTGTTACAGGTGCTTGGACGCTGGGTTTTCGCATTCACGATAATCTTCAGCGCCGGTTCAATCTCAGCGCTGTCGTCGACAACGATATGACACACGCCGATACCGCCGGTGATCACCGGAATCGTCGACTGCTCGCGGCACAGCTTGTGCAGGCCCGCGCCGCCGCGTGGGATCAGCATGTCGATGTATTTGTCCATGCGCAGCATTTCGTTGACCAGCGCGCGGTCCGGGCTCTCGATCGCCTGTACGGCACCCGCCGGTAAGCCGCACTCTTCCAGCGCCTGCTGAATGACTTTCACCGTCGCGGCGTTGGTACGCCATGTCTCTTTCCCACCGCGCAGAATAGCGGCGTTACCGGTTTTCAGGCACAGGGACGCAACATCCACCGTCACGTTTGGACGAGCTTCATAAATAACGCCGATAACGCCGAGCGGCACGCGGTGGCGCTCCAGGCGTAAACCGCTGTCGAGCAGCCCACCGTCGATCACCTGCCCTACCGGATCGGCCAGATTGCAGACCTGACGCACATCGTCGGCGATGCCTTTCAGGCGTGCCGGCGTCAGCGCCAGACGGTCGAGCATCGCTTCGCTCAAGCCGTTACGACGCGCTTCCAGTAAATCCTGCTCGTTGGCGAGCAAAATTTCCTGAGACTGGGATTCCAGATAATCAGCGATTTTTTCCAGCACGCGGTTTTTCTCGCGGCTGGAAAGGAGCGCCAGTTTATAAGAGGCGGCCTTCGCGGCAGCGCCCATTTGTTCCAGCATGTTCTGGCTCCTTAACGAATAATCATGTCATCGCGATGCACGGCAACCGGGCCATATTCATAGCCCAGAATGGCGTCGATCTGCTGCGAGTGGTGACCCGCGATGCGGCGCAGCGCGTCGCTGTTGTAACGGCTTACGCCGTGGGCGATGTCGCGGCCTTCGAGGTTACGGATACGGATCACTTCACCACGGGAGAAGTTGCCTGTCACGCTTTTAATTCCTTTAGGAAGTAATGAACTTCCTCGTTCCAGAATCGCGGCGGTTGCCCCTTCATCGACGACGAGTTCGCCAGCAGGAGGCGCGCCAAATATCCAGCGCTTGCGGTTTTCCAGCGGGGATTCCTGGGCGTGGAAGCGGGTGCCGACGGAGATACCTTCCATTACGTCGCCAATCACGCCGGGGCGGCTGCCCGCTGCAATGATGGTGTCGATACCGGCGCGGCACGCGACGTCAGCGGCCTGCAGCTTGGTCCCCATACCGCCCGTTCCGAGGCCTGAAACGCTGTCACCGGCGATGGCGCGCAGCGCATCGTCGATGCCTTGAACGTCGGTAATCAGCTCGGCTTCCGGGTTGGAGCGCGGGTCGGCGGTGAACAGCCCCTGCTGATCGGTCAGAAGCAGTAATTTATCGGCACCGGCCAGAATCGCGGCCAGCGCCGAGAGGTTATCGTTATCACCCACTTTGATTTCAGCGGTAGCAACGGCATCGTTCTCGTTGATGACCGGAACAATATTGTTGTCCAGCAGCGCGCGCAGGGTATCGCGGGCGTTCAGGAAGCGCTCTCTGTCTTCCATATCCGCACGCGTCAGCAGCATCTGCCCGACGTGAATACCATAGATGGAGAACAACTGTTCCCAGAGTTGAATGAGTCGGCTTTGCCCCACGGCGGCCAGCAGCTGCTTGGAAGCGATCGTCGCGGGGAGTTCGGGGTAACCCAGGTGTTCACGCCCGGCGGCAATCGCCCCGGAGGTCACAATCACAATACGATGCCCTGCGGCATGTAGCTGAGCGCACTGACGTACAAGCTCAACAATGTGGGCGCGATTTAGGCGGCGCGATCCGCCTGTTAAAACACTGGTACCGAGTTTTACCACCAGCGTCTGGCTGTCACTCATGATTCTCTGCCGTTCAACGATAAGGGAAAGTAATGTCGAACGAACGTTTTAGCAGGAGTCAGCCCCGTTGCCAACTGCCTTAGCACATCGCGAAACACTTTGTTGCGCGGGATCAGGAAGCGTAGCGGGGGAATTTGACACTTTTATTACCGAAATAATAAATCACAGTTTTTTAAAATTATTCTTAGTTTGTCATAAAAGTTTCATTCCAGAACGATAAAACCCTTCCTGTTTTTTCACGGGACTTAGGCATGAGCTTATCGTCCAGCGAATTTTTTAGCGCGTTTATAAGACAGGATCGAAAATGAAAAAGAGCACTCTGGCATTAATGGTTATGGGCGTAGTGGCTTCTGCATCCGTTCACGCAGCTGAAGTTTATAATAAAAATGGTAATAAGCTGGACGTGTACGGCAAAGTGAAAGCCATGCACTACATCAGCGATGATGCCACCAAAGATGGCGATCAGACTTACGTTCGTTTCGGTTTTAAAGGCGAAACGCAGATTAACGATCAGCTGACGGGCTATGGCCGTTGGGAATCTGAATTTGCAGGTAACAAAGCTGAGAGCGACTCCTCTCAGAAGACGCGTCTGGCGTTTGCTGGTCTTAAGCTGAAAAACTTTGGTTCACTGGATTACGGCCGTAACCTGGGTGCCCTGTATGACGTCGAAGCATGGACCGATATGTTCCCTGAATTCGGCGGTGACTCTTCCGCACAAACCGATAACTTCATGACCAAGCGTGCTACCGGCCTGGCGACCTACCGCAATACCGACTTCTTCGGCGCGGTTGACGGTCTGGACATGACGCTGCAGTACCAGGGCAAAAACGAAAACCGTGACGCCAAGAAACAGAACGGCGACGGTTTTGGTACCTCTCTGACCTATGACTTCGGCGGCAGCGATTTCGCCGTCAGCGGCGCCTACACTAACTCTGACCGCACCAACGCTCAGAACCTGCTGGCACGTGGCCAGGGCCAGAAAGCAGAAGCCTGGGCAACCGGTCTGAAATATGATGCGAACGATATTTATCTGGCTGCGATGTATTCTGAAACCCGCAATATGACGCCAATTTCCGGTGGGTTTGCTAATAAAGCGCAGAACTTTGAAGTGGTCGCACAATATCAGTTCGACTTCGGTCTGCGCCCATCCCTGGGCTATGTCCAGTCTAAAGGCAAAGATATTGAAGGTATTGGCGACGAAGATCTGGTGAAATATATTGACGTTGGCGCGACCTATTACTTCAACAAAAATATGTCCGCGTTTGTTGATTATAAAATCAACCAGATTGACGACAAAAATAAACTGGGAGTGAGCAGCGACGACATCGTTGCCCTGGGTATGACCTACCAGTTCTGATGATGTGAAATAAAAAAACCGGCTTGATGCCGGTTTTTTTGTCGGGGATTCATGCTGTCTGGTGCCCTCACCCCGGCCCTCTACCACCGGGAGAGGGAGAATTTGTAGGCCGGGTAAGGCGAAGCCGTCACCCGGCGCTGTGACATCATCAGGCAGTCAGCTTCACCGCTTCGCTGGAAAAGTCATCCGCGGGTTCGAACTTGAGATCCAGGGTAGCCAGCAGCGCGCGTGCCTTATCGTGAAACTCTTTTAGCGTATATTCCAGGCGGTCAATCACTTCCTGATCTTTAATCGTGGTCGCCTGCCAGTTGCCGTCTTTATTAAACAGGCCAAACTGGTAGCTATACGTAAAGCGTTTTTCCTCTGCTTCCATTTCCATCCACCAGCCCCAGAATTCACGTTTTTCGGGTGCAGGCTTCACGTTGACGCATACAGCCAGGCAGTCGAAAAAAAAGCGATTCTCTTCACACTGCTCTTCTCGAATATACGGGCCGAGAGCCATAAACTTCTTAATCAGTCTACTTTTCGGGTGTCCACTCGGTAACGTCATTGCGATCTCCTTTTGTGAAGCCACTGTTTTACCAAACCAGCGAAATTTAGCAATCTATTAACACAATCTCTGAGCGATCCAGCGCGTAATCTCTTTCAGTGATTTGTCAAAATTCTGATAGACCGGGCTGAACGGCACCTCAAGCAATTTGCCATCCGCAGATGACGAAGTGATTAATCGCGACTCTTCTTCCGGGCTGAACGGATCGTTTTTCCAGAACCCAGACAGCATCGGCGTTGGGCAGCGACGTCCCAGCAACCCCTGCGTTTTTAACGAGTAGCGATTGAGCTCAACGCGCAGCGCTTCGTCTGATGCATCATGCATGCCAAGGCGGCTGGCCAGCACATCAAGGTACATTTCAGGTACGCTCCCCTGGCGTGCAGGATCGCTGAGCAGAGCGTGTACGACCGGGCCGAGGCAGGCGACGGCTTTCAGACGAGAAGATTCAAGGTAAGCCAGACGCACCGCGACGTTCGCGCCGAAACGGAAGCCGAAAGCCGCCACGCGGGTGTGGTCAACCCACGGAATGTTTTCCAGCGCTTTGAGCGCATGCTGGTGCAGCAGGCTGGAATCCTGAGTCAGTTTCCATTTGGATGAAAAACCAATTGAAGGCATATCAAGCGTCAGCATCGCGATCCCTTTTGGTGCGAAGTAGCGCTCATACAGGCTGTAATAATCAATTTGCAGCGAATCCAGCCCGCCGCACATGAGGACGGTCGGGAACGGGCCGTCGCCTTCCGGCATATGCAGGAACCCGGTGACGGGTGCGCCACCTGGAATGGTGAACTCAAGCTCGCGCATTTGGCCCGGCAAACGCTGCGCCGCCTCTTCATAAGCACGGTTCGCCAGCGCCTGGGCCTGCTCCGCCAGCTCATCACCTTTTAGATGTGGATACGCGGCAATGGCGTAGAGATTGGCCGCATGCAGCCAGTGCTTGCCGCTGCGCGTGGCGTCCTCTTCCTGGCTGGCTTTTTGCTGCCAGAGCATCGCCTGTTTAGACCACTCGTAGATCCAGTTTCCGCCACGGTAGCCCACCACGGTGTCGTAGAGTTCGCTGTCGGTACGTTCGGCTTCACTCATCACGATACGTGCCTGCACATCAAGGATTTCACGGGGGTCAATACCGCGCCAGATCCACATCAGGCGGTTAATCATGCGATACCAGTGAGGCACATTTTTACCGTCTAACGCGGACTGGACGGCAGGCTGGGTACCCGGATTGAAGCGACGCACCAGCGTCGACGTTTCAGGGTGTTTGAAACGGGGTTTGAAGAGAGTCTCGGTGAGATTCGCCTGCGTCATTGCGTTGCCTCCATGAATACGTCATATGAAGACTATTGTAACGCGTGGCAGGCCAAAAAGAACAACGCCCGACATAGTCGGGCGTGTAAAGTTACGTACTGGTATTAACGGCCTGAAATAGGCGGTACGAAGACCACGCCCATATCCCATGGCTGTTCAATCCAGGTGTCCTGCGGGATATCAATCACGTAATCGTCAACCAGCGGGCGGCCAGCAGGCTTCGCGAAGATAGTGACGAAATGTGCTTTCGGATACATTTCGCGGATAGCAACCGCAGTACCACCGGTATCTACCAGGTCATCAATAACGATGAAACCTTCGCCGTCGCCTTCCGCACGTTTCAGCACGGTCAGCTCACGCTGGTTGTCATGGTCATAGCTGGAGATGCAAACGGTATCGACATGACGAATACCCAGCTCACGTGCCAGCAGCGCCCCCGGTACCAGACCGCCACGGCTGACGGCAATAATGCCTTTCCACTGTTCGGAAGGCATCAGACGCACAGCCAGTTTGCGTGCGTGAATCTGCAACATGTCCCAGGTGACGACGTATTTTTCGCTCATGTGAAGTGTCCCAGCCTGTTTTTATACGGCTTAAAAAGTGTTCGAGGGGGAAATAGGTTGCGCGAGATTATAGAGATCTGACGCACTAAAAACCAGTGTTTAGCGCCCTCTGCCTTAGTTTTTACATGCTTTATGCTACCAGCCAGCAGAGAAAGTGGTATTCTCAGTTTCATCTCGCAAGCCTGACTTGTGGTAACTATTAACCTGCTAACCCTGTGACCTGCAACCCTGTTTGCAGCGCCTCGACAAGGAGACTTATCGTGTCTGAACTGTCTCAATTATCTCCGCAGCCGCTGTGGGATATTTTTGCGAAAATCTGCTCCATTCCACACCCTTCCTACCATGAAGAACAGCTTGCCGAACATATTATGGGCTGGGCGAAGGAAAAAGGTCTGCATGCTGAACGTGACCAGGTTGGCAACATTCTGATCCGCAAACCTGCTACCGCAGGGATGGAAAACCGTAAACCGGTTGTGCTGCAGGCGCACCTGGACATGGTGCCACAGAAGAACAACGACACCGTTCACGACTTCACCAAAGACCCGATTCAACCGTACATCGACGGCGACTGGGTGAAAGCACGCGGCACCACGCTGGGCGCGGATAACGGCATCGGTATGGCCTCTGCGCTGGCCGTGCTGGCCGACGACAGCGTTGAGCACGGTCCGCTGGAAGTGCTGCTGACCATGACCGAAGAAGCGGGCATGGACGGCGCGTTCGGTCTGCAGGCGAACTGGCTGCAGGCGGACATCCTGATCAACACCGACTCTGAAGAAGAAGGTGAGATCTACATGGGCTGCGCGGGCGGGATTGATTTCATTTCTACCCTGCCGCTGTCGCGCGAAGCGATTCCTGCGGGCTTCCAGACTTTCAAGCTGACGCTGAAAGGGCTGAAAGGCGGCCACTCCGGCGGTGATATTCACCTGGGGCTGGGTAACGCCAACAAGCTGCTGGCGCGCTTCCTGGCAGGCCATGCGGCCGAGCTGGATTTGCGTCTGGTGGACTTCAACGGCGGTACCCTGCGTAACGCGATTCCGCGCGAAGCGTTCGCCACCGTAGCGGTTCCCGCGGCAAAAGCGGACGAGCTGAAAAAACTCTCCAGCGTATACCTGGATATCCTGAAAAACGAACTATCGGCGAAAGAGAAAAACCTGACCGTGGTGCTGGAATCTGTATCTACAGATAAAGTCGCGCTGACCGCGCAGTCTCGTGACACTTTCGTTCAGCTGCTGAACGCGACGCCAAACGGCGTGATCCGCAACTCTGACGTGGCGAAAGGCGTGGTGGAAACCTCACTGAACGTGGGCGTGGTGACCATGAGCAACGACAGCGCGGAAATCATCTGCCTGATCCGCTCTCTGATCGACAGCGGTAAAGAGTATGTGGTGAGCATGCTGGAATCTCTGGGCACGCTGGCGGGCGCGAAAACGTCTGCAAAAGGCAGCTACCCGGGCTGGCAGCCGGATGCAAGTTCTCCGGTGATGGCGCTGGTGCGTGAAACCTATCAGCGTCTGTTCAACAGCACGCCGAACATTCAGGTGATCCACGCCGGTCTGGAATGTGGCCTGTTCAAGAAACCGTATCCGGACATGGACATGGTATCCATCGGGCCAACCATTACCGGTCCGCACTCGCCGGATGAGCAGGTTCATATCGAAAGCGTCGGTCACTACTGGACGCTGCTGACTGAGCTGCTGAAAGCGATCCCTGTTAAGTAATACCCTCAGCCCAGCCCTCTCCCAAAGGGAGAGGGTGAAAAACGTAGGCCCGGTATGCATAGCGCACTGGGCTTTTTTACAATCCCAAAACCAGCTGTCGCTCTAACTGCGGATCCAGCAGCGTGACGTGCAATCCCACCAGCCTCACCCCTCGCCCGCCCCGGCGCTCTTCCCATGCCTTTTTCGCCGTCGCAATGAGATCGTCCTTATTCAGACGCGGCCAGACGTGTTCCTGCGTGGTCTGCTGGAAGTCGTTGAATTTTAATTTGATACCCTGACGGGCAATTAGCAGGTCCGGCTTCACCTTGCTTAAGCGTCGTTCCAGCTCCGGGTAAAGCTGTTCCGTGATAATGGTTTCGCATTCGGACCAGTCATGAATATCTTCACTGAGGGTGCGCTCAACGCCGACGGATTTTCGTAGCCGTTCGCTGTTCACATCGCGATCGTCAATCCCCTGGCTGCGCTCCCACAGCACGCGGCCAAACTTCCCGAAGCGCTTGAGCAGCATGGCGAGATCGCTTCGCTGCACATCTTCGCAGGTGCGTAGCCCCATGCTTTCCAGCTTTGCGGCGGAGACTTTTCCCACGCCGGGTATTTTGCCAAGCGGCAGCGTTTTCAAAAACGCCGGCACCTCGTCAGGCGTGATGACGTACTGACCGTTGGGCTTATTTAAATCGGAGGCAATTTTGGCAAGGAATTTAACGGGCGCGACGCCCGCCGAAGCCGTCAGATTCAGCTCGTTGAAAATTGTCTGGCGGATCTCCTGCGCCATCAGCGTGGCGGAGCCGTGGCAGTGCACGCTGTCGGTCACATCCAGATAGGCTTCGTCCAGCGACAGCGGCTCTATCAAAGAAGTATAGCGGGAGAAGATTTCCCGAATATGAAGGGAAGCCTCTTTATAGGCTTCAAACCGGCCGGGCAGAAGCGTGAGATGAGGGCAGAGCTTTAAGGCCATCGCCGTCGGCATCGCGCTGCGCACGCCAAATTTGCGCGCAGGATAGTTGGCGGTGCTGATGACACCACGCTGAACGCGGCTGCCGCCAATGGCGATGGGAATATCCCGCAGCGCCGGGTTGTCACGCATCTCCACTGCGGCAAAAAAGCAGTCCATATCGACATGGATTATTTTGCGCATAGTAAGCCCTCACTCATCACTGGATAAGTATACAGTAAACAAATGAGGGTTGAGAAGCAGATGTGAGAACGCCGGGTGGCGGCTTTGCCTTACCCGGCTTACAAAAAAATTAAATAATGCGCTGCTGTTCGCGGGCCATCCTTTTCTTCCGCGCATCGCACGGTTCCGGGCAGTCGCAAACCTTTTCCATCCCAATAGAGGAAATACCGCCGCAGCTGCCCTGAATGCTTTTCCGCTTAACGATCCAGCCTAACGACATGCCGAAGATGACAAGCACAAACACCACAAAGGTTGCCAGAAACGTCAGCATCATCAGCCTCCAAAGTCATCGAGCAAGATGTTCTCATCTTCGACACCGAGATCTTTCAGCATCTTAATCACGGCGGCGTTCATCATCGGCGGACCACACATATAGAACTCGCAGTCCTCAGGCGCCGGGTGCTGTTTGAGGTAGTTTTCATACAGCACATTGTGGATGAACCCCGTATAGCCCGTCCAGTTATCTTCCGGCTGCGGATCGGAAAGCGCCACATGGAAGGTGAAGTTCGGGTTTTCACGCGCCAGCTGTTCAAACTCATCTTCATAGAACATCTCGCGCAGCGAGCGCGCCCCGTACCAGAAGCTGATCTTACGCTGGCTACCCAGCCGCTTGAGCTGGTCAAAGATGTGCGAGCGCATCGGGGCCATACCGGCACCGCCGCCGATAAACACCATTTCCGCGTCGGTATCTTTCGCGAAGAACTCCCCGAACGGGCCGGAGATCGTCACCTTATCGCCGGGCTTCAGGGACCATATGTATGACGACATGACGCCCGGCGGTGCATCCGGCACATTCGGTGGCGGCGTGGCGATACGCACGTTGAGCATGATGATGCCCTTCTCTTCCGGGTAGTTGGCCATCGAGTAGGCGCGCAGCGTCGGCTCTTTCACCTCAGATACAAAGCGGAAGAGATTGAATTTGTCCCAGTCGGCGCGGTACTCATGCGGCACGTCAAAGTCCGCATAGGCCACAGCGTGCTCCGGGCACTCAATCTGAATGTATCCTCCGGCGCGGAACGGGACATGCTCACCTTCCGGCACCCGCAGCTTCAGCTCTTTAATAAAGGTGGCTTTGTTATCATTAGAGATAACCTCGCACTCCCATTTTTTGACGCCGAAGATCTCTTCCGGCAGTTCAATCTTCATGTTCTGGCGCACCGCGACCTGGCAGGCCAGACGACAGCCCTCTTTTGCCTCACGCTTTGTGATATGCGCCAGCTCGGTTGGCAGAATATCGCCACCGCCCTCTTTTACCGTCACGCGGCACTGCCCACAGGAACCGCCGCCGCCGCAGGCTGAGGAGACAAAAATGCCGTTACCGGAGAGCGTGTTGAGCAGCTTGTCTCCCGCCGGCGTGCGGATCTGATTCTGCGGCTCATCGTTAATATCAATGACCACGTCGCCGGAATTCACCAGCTTCGCGCGCGCCGCCAGAATAAGCCCTGACAGCACCAGTACAATCAGCGTGAACATCACCACGCCAAGGATAATTTCCATCTGTTTGCCCTTAAAGCTGCACACCGGAGAAGGACATAAAGCCCAGCGCCATCAGCCCGGTGGTGATAAAGGTGATCCCCAAGCCACGCAGACCCGCAGGCACGTTGGCATACTTCATTTTCTCGCGGATCCCCGCCATGGTGACAATCGCCAGCATCCAGCCGATGCCGGAACCAAAACCGTACACTACGGATTCGCTGAAGTTGTAATCACGCTGCACCATAAACGAGACGCCGCCAAAGATGGCGCAGTTCACCGCGATCAGCGGCAGGAAGATCCCCAGCGCGTTGTAGAGCGACGGGAAATACTTATCGAGGATCATCTCGAGGATTTGCACCAGCGCCGCGATCACCCCGATAAAGGTGATGAAGTTCAGGAAGCTGAGATCAACTCCTTCCACCAGCGCGCCGTCCCGCAGCACAAAGTTGTACACCAGATTGTTAATCGGTACAGATAAGCCGAGCACCACGGTGACCGCGATACCGAGACCAAATGCCGTCGACACTTTTTTGGAAACCGCAAGGAATGTACACATGCCGAGGAAAAACGCGAGCGCCATGTTTTCAACAAACACCGCCCGCACAAACAAACTCAGGTAATGAGCCATTGTCGGTTACTCCTTTTCCTGCTGTTCTGGCTTCAGCGTACGAATCAGCCAGATCAACAAACCGATAATGAAAAATGCGCTAGGAGCCAGCAGGAACAGGCCGTTTGGCAGATACCAGCCGCCGTTCTGCACCGTGTCCAGCACCGTGATGCCAAACAGCTTGCCGCTGCCAATCAGCTCGCGCAGGAACCCAACGGTCAGGAGGATCACGCCGTAGCCAAGGCCGTTGCCGATGCCGTCCATAAAGCTCGCCAGCGGCGGCATTTTCATGGCGTAGGCTTCCGCTCGCCCCATGACGATACAGTTGGTGATGATCAGCCCGACAAACACCGAGAGCTGCTTTGAGGTTTCATAGGCGAAGGCGCGCAGCAGCTGATCGACCACGATCACCAGCGAGGCGATGATCGCCATCTGTACGATGATCCTCACGCTGTTGGGAATGTGGTGGCGGATCATCGAGATAAACATGCTGGAGAATGCCGTGACCAGCGTGACCGCCAGCGTCATCACCACCGCCGTTTCCAGCTTGGTCGTTACCGCCAGAGCGGAACAGACGCCCAGCACCTGGAGCGTGATCGGGTTATTGGCTAATAGTGGGCCAATGAGCACCTTTTTAACTTCTTTCAGTTCACCGGTATCAGCCATTGTTCAGCGCTCCTTCACGTACGTTTTTCAGGAAAGGACCAAAGCCCAGCTCGCCCATCCAGAAATCAAAACTGTGCTGCACGCCTTTTGATGTGAGCGTAGCGCCGGAAAGCCCGTCAACGGCGTAGTCGTCACCGGGACGTGCCGCCCCTTTCATCACCTTCAGCGCAGGCAGACCGTTATCGTCGAGCACTTTCTTGCCGACAAACTGTGCCCGCCAGTTAGGGTTCTCAACTTCGCCACCCAGCCCCGGCGTTTCGCCCTGGTCGTAATACGTAATGCCTTTTACGGTGCGCCCATCGGTATCAAGGGCCACAAACGCGTACATCATTGACCACAGACCGTTACCGTAAATAGGCAGTACCACTTCCTGAATACGTTTTTGGGGGTCGCGAACCAGATAGATTTCGGCCAGGTTGCTGCGACGCTTAATCCCGGCGGGATCTTGCGATGCCTCCAGCGTCAGGCTCATCTGCGGATCTTTAAGCGCCAGCGCCTGGTTGAATTTTGCCGGGTCTTTATCCAGCAGTTCACCCGTTTTTAAATCCACCAGACGCGCCGAAATACGTTCAGCAAAGACGGCCGAAACGTCATCTGCGCTCATTCCTTCCTGCATCAGCCCGGCGACGGCAAGAATGTTGCGCTGTTTATCCAGCGCACGTTGCTCCTGCTGCAGGGGTTTTAACCCCACGGCGGAACCGGCCACGACAATAGAACAGACCAGACAGAGCACCAGCACCACCAGCAGCGTTTTGCTGATGCTGTCGTTATTTTTAACCTCAGCCACGCGCCTTCCTCCGCTTAATGTTGGCCCGCACCACCAGGTAATCGAAGAGCGGCGCAAACAGGTTGGCAAACAGAATGGCCAGCATCATCCCTTCCGGATACGCCGGGTTGACCACGCGGATCAGAACGCACATCGCGCCAATGAGCACGCCATAGCTCCATTTACCTTTATCTGTAAACGAGGCAGAGACGGGGTCGGTGGCCATGAACATCATGCCGAACGCGAAGCCACCCAGCACCAGATGCCAGTACCACGGCATGGAGAACATCGGATTGGTGGTCGAACCGATAACGTTGAACAGGGTGGCAGTCAGCACCATGCCGATCATCACGCCCGCAACGATCCGCCAGGAGGCCACGCGACCAAAAAGAATGATCGCGCCGCCAAGCAAAATCATCAGCGTAGAGACTTCTCCGATAGAGCCCGGAATATTGCCAATAAAGGCATCAAACCAGGTGACTGGCTGACCCGTTGCGTTGTTAACCAGCGTTTCGCCGCCGTGTGCCGCCCACTGTGATAGCGGCGTCGCGCCGGAAAAACCGTCTGCCGCCGTCCACACGAGGTCGCCCGAGATTTGCGCCGGATAAGCAAAGAACAGAAACGCGCGTCCCGCCAGCGCCGGGTTGAGGAAGTTCCGCCCGGTGCCGCCGAAGATCTCTTTGGCTATCACCACGCCGAAGCTGATGCCAAGCGCCGCCTGCCAGAGCGGCAGCGTCGGGGGAACAATCAGGGCAAACAGGATAGAGGTAACGAAGAAGCCTTCATTGATCTCATGTTTACGGATAATGGCAAACAGCACTTCCCAAAAGCCGCCCACGACGAATACCGTGATGTAAATCGGCAGGAAGAACACCGCGCCCAGCGTCATCATGCTGATCCAGCCCGCGTCTGGCGCAAAGTTCACCCCTAACGACTGGGCCAGACGGTAGTGCCAGTCGGACTGGATCACCTGCGCCAGCTGCTGTGCATCGTACATGTGGTGAAGCGCCGGAATGGTCTGCAGGCCGACGTTATACATACCCCAGAACATCGCCGGGAAGACGGCAAACCACACCAGAATCATCATGCGTTTCAGGTCGATGGCATCGCGAACGTGCGCCGCCCCCTTCGTCACCAGGCCCGGCGTGTAGAAAATGGTCGTCGTTGCTTCATATAACGGGTAGTACTTTTTGAGCTTCCCTTCGGTAAAGTGCGGCTCAATTTTTTCAAAGAGGTGTTTTAAGCCCATCGGTTATCCTTCCTGCTCAATGCGGGTTAACACCTCGCGCAATACCGGTCCATATTCGTATTTGCCCGGACAGACATAGGTACAGAGCGCCAGATCTTCTTCGTCCAGCTCCAGACAGCCCAGCGCCTGCGCGCCGTCGGTATCGCCGGCCAGAAGATCGCGCAGCAGCACGGTGGGAAGAATATCCAGCGGCATGACGCGCTCGTAGTTGCCAATCGGGACCATGGCGCGCTCGCCACCGTGCGTGCTGGTTGAGAAGTTAAACAGCTTATTACGCAGGAAGTGGCCCAGCGTGGTTCGGGTGACGGAGTATTTTTCTGCGCCTGGCAGAACCCAGCCAAACAGCTCTTTCTCCCGCCCTTCCTGCACAATGCTGACCTGCAAATGGAAACGTCCCAGGTACGCGTGCGCATTGGCAGCATGGCGTCCGCTGAGGACCGAGCCGGAAATCAGGCGGTTTTCGCCCTCTTTCGTTTCCCCCACCAGCAGTTCGTTGATGTCAGCGCCCAGCAGCGTTTTCACCAGACGCGGGTTTGCAGCCTGCGGTCCGCCGATGGCGATTATCCGTTCAGCGCAGAGTTCCCCCGTAGTAAAGAGCTTACCGATGGCGATGACGTCCTGATAATTAAGGTGCCAGACCTGTTTCGTCAGGCTGACTGGCTCAAGGAAATGGATGTGCGTCCCGGCCAGCCCCGCCGGATGCGGGCCAGAAAATTCATTAAACGTGACCTGCCCCAGCGGATGGCCGCCAAGCTTGCCGCCGCCGGCCTGACAAACGTGCACTTTTCCGGGCGTGAGGCGGGTTAGAATTGTGAGTCCTGCATCAAAAGCTTTTCGCTGCGCCAGGATAACCGGTTCCGGGTCCACGCTGAGCGGGTTGGTGTCGATGGCCGTGACGAAAATCGCGGCCGGTTCCGTGCCCGGAACAGGGGATTTGCTGAAGGGGCGCGTACGAAGCGCGGTCCATAAACCGGACGCCAGGAGCTGATTCTGAACGGCGTCACGGTTCAGCGACGCGAGTTCTGCTATGTCGTAATGGGCAAATTCACGCTTTTCATCGCCCTCAATGCGGATAACCACCGACTGCAGAACGCGCCGTTCGCCACGGTTGATGGCCACAACGGTGCCGCTCGCGGGGGCCGTAAACATCACGCCGGGATTTTTTTTGTCCTCAAAGAGCGCCTGTCCTTTGATAACGCGATCGCCCTCCTGTACCAGCATTGAAGGACGCATACCCAGGTAGTCTTCGCCCAAAATTGCGACATGACGGACACTTGCGCCTGTCGAAACGTGCTGCGCTGGCACGCCTGCAATCGGCAGATCAAGTCCTTTTTTAATTTTAAACATGTGGTTAGCAGGTTTCCATGAACAACAATCCAGTGGGCGCAAAGTGTAACATTTTCCCCTTCCCGCGGGCAGGGAATCCGCCGTCGCGCGCGCCAAATTGCGAGCTAATGCGCAAAGTTCCTGGAGCCATCGCAATTTTGATGGTTTATAAAGTAAAACTAATTTGTAAACTCACCGCCCGGCTCTTGCGAAAATCTATAGCGGTGCTAATGTGAGCGCTCCTAACAGAATAATCTGATTTCGGGTCTCTTTTGCCGTCCTGGCAAGTTGGTCATGGTTTTATCAAGGAACTAGTAGTATGCGTAAAATCGCATTGTTCATTGCGATGCTTCTGATGCCGTGCATGTCGTTTGCCGGACTGCTCAGCAGTAATAGCTCAACGACGCCGGTCAGCAAGGAATATAAACAGCAGTTAATGGGATCGCCGGTTTATATTCAGATCTTCAAGGAAGAGCGCACTCTCGATCTGTTTGTCAAAATGGGCGAGACATATCAGCTGCTTGATAGTTACAAAATTTGTAACTACTCCGGCGGACTGGGGCCAAAACAGCGTCAGGGCGACTTCAAAAGTCCGGAAGGGTTCTACAACGTTCAGCGCAGCCAGCTCAAGCCTGACAGCCGCTTCTATAAAGCCATTAACATCGGCTTCCCGAATGCCTATGACCGTGCACACGGTTATGAAGGTAAATATCTGATGATCCACGGTGCCTGCGTGTCTATCGGCTGTTATGCGATGACCGACTCCGGCATTGATGAGATTTTCCAGTTCGTGACGGGCGCGCTGGTCTTTGGGCAGCCTAACGTACAGGTCAGCATCTATCCGTTCCGCATGACGGACGCCAACATGGCGCGTCACAAGTACTCATACTACGCGGATTTCTGGAAACAGCTGAAGCCGGGTTACGACTACTTTGAGCAGACCCACAAGCCACCGGTGGTCTCTATCGTCGATGGCCGTTACGTGGTCAGCAAACCGCTGAGCCACGAAGTCGTCCACCCGCAGCTGGCGTCAAATTACACGGTCCCCGAGACAAAATAGCACCCACTCGCCTGGCATAATCTTTTGCCAGGTTTCGTTGCCCGTCAGCGGCTGCGTTGCGATAACAGTGACCACATCGTTCGGTGTGGTCTCCTTCTGAAAGTCTATCTCCACATCCTGATCGAGCAGCGTCGCAACGCCAAACGGCGCACGGCGGGTGATCCAGAACAGATTCGTCGAGCAGAACGCCATCACATAGCGGCCGTCAGAGAGCAGCATGTTAAACACGCCTTTTTCACGCAGTTCAGACGCCAGCGTCGCGATGTATTTGAATACGGCAGTCATGTTGCCGGGCGTGCGGGGATAGCGCTCCGTCAGCTTGTGCAGCAGCCAGCAGAAGGCTTTTTCGCTGTCCGTTTCGCCGACCGGGCGGAAATTGCCCGTCTCCAGCGACTTATAGCCCGTGAGCTGCCCGTTGTGCGCGTAGGTCCAGTTTCGGCCCCACAGCTCGCGGGTAAACGGATGGGTATTTTCCAGCGCTACTTCGCCACGGTTAGCCTGACGGATGTGGGCGATTACCGAGCGGGACTTGATCGGGTAGTCCTGCACCAGTTTGGCAATCGGTGAGTTAAAGCTGGGCTGTGGATCTTTGAACGTGCGACACCCTTTGCCTTCGTAGAAGGTGATGCCCCAGCCGTCTTTATGCGGCCCGGTTCCTCCACCGCGCTGAACCAGCCCGGTGAAGCTAAAGCAGATATCGGTTGGCACATTGGCGCTCATCCCGAGCAGTTCGCACATAAAATACCTCCACAACAGCGGGGGGCACCGAAGCCCCCCAGCGAAGCCTTACTTAACCATCTCTTTTTCGATCAGCTGAATCAGGATGTGGATCACTTTGATGTGAATTTCCTGAATACGGTCAGCATAACCGAAGTGCGGAACGCGAATTTCGACATCCGCCGTACCGTCCATCTTACCGCCATCTTTACCGGTCAGGGTGATGACTTTCATCCCTTTTTCACGCGCGGCGGCGATCGCTTTTATCACGTTGCCGGAGTTGCCGGAGGTAGAAATCCCCAGCAGCACGTCGCCTTCACGGCCTACGGCTTCAACGTAGCGGGAGAAGATGTGGTCGTAACCGAAGTCGTTGCCTACGCAGGAGATGTGGCTCACGTCGGAAATCGCAATCGCCGGGTAGCCCGGACGGTTTTCGCGATAGCGTCCGGTCAGCTCTTCTGCGAAGTGCATAGCGTCACAGTGGGAACCGCCGTTACCGCAGGAGAGCACTTTGCCACCGGCTTTGAAGCTGTCGGCAAGCAGGACCGCTGCGCGCTGAATAGCGTGAATATTGGCATCATCTTTCAGAAAGTTCGCCAGCGTTTCCGCCGCTTCGTTCAGTTCGTTACGAATAAGATCCTGGTACATGAGGATAATCCTTCAGTATTGATGAAATAACACAGTGGAGTGTACCGGATAGCGGGAAAAGCGAGAAGCTAAAGCCATGCGAAACGTCCGGCGTTTTGATTTTTTGTGCCGGCTAAAGCGCGAACAATGTGAACCAGGTTGTAATTATTTTGTAAACACATTGCTAAAGGAAATAACATCAACTACAACCATATCATCACAAGTGGTCAGACCTCCTACAAGCAAGGGAGCTTTTCTTTATGATGATTTTGAGCATTCTCGCAACCGTTGTTCTGCTCGGTGTGTTGTTCTATCACCGCGTAAGTTTATTCCTGAGCAGTCTGATTCTTCTGGCCTGGACGGCTGCGCTTGGCGTCGCAGGCCTCTGGAATATCTGGCTTTTAGTCCCTCTTGCCATCATTCTTCTGCCGTTTAACCTGGCCCCGATGCGTAAATCAATGATCTCTGCGCCGGTGTTCAAAGGCTTCCGCAAAGTGATGCCGCCAATGTCGCGCACCGAGAAAGAAGCGATTGATGCGGGCACCACCTGGTGGGAAGGCGATCTGTTCCAGGGCAACCCGGACTGGAAAAAGCTGCATAACTATCCGCAGCCGCGCCTGACCGCTGAAGAACAGGCCTTTATTGACGGCCCGGTGGAAGAAGCGTGCCGTATGGCCAACGACTTTGCCATCACCCATGAAATGGCCGATCTGCCGCCAGAGCTGTGGGCGTATCTGAAAGAACATCGCTTCTTCGCGATGATCATCAAGAAAGAGTACGGCGGTCTGGAATTCTCCGCTTACGCTCAGGCTCGCGTCCTGCAAAAGCTGGCAGGCGTCTCCGGGATCCTGGCGATTACCGTTGGCGTGCCTAACTCCTTAGGCCCGGGCGAACTGCTGCAGCATTACGGTACCGAAGAGCAGAAAGATCACTACCTGCCGCGTCTGGCACGCGGTCAGGAAATCCCATGCTTCGCGCTGACCAGCCCGGAAGCGGGCTCCGATGCAGGCGCGATCCCGGACACCGGCGTGGTCTGCATGGGCGAGTGGCAGGGCGAGCAGGTGCTGGGCATGCGCCTGACCTGGAACAAGCGTTATATCACCCTGGCGCCAATCGCCACCGTGCTGGGTCTGGCCTTTAAGCTCTCTGACCCGGAAAAACTGCTGGGCGGTGAAGAAGATCTGGGCATTACCTGCGCGCTGATCCCAACTTCTACCCCAGGCGTTGAAATTGGTCGTCGTCACTTCCCGCTGAACGTGCCGTTCCAGAACGGTCCGACCCGCGGTCAGGACATCTTTGTGCCGATTGACTACATCATCGGCGGCCCGAAAATGGCCGGTCAGGGCTGGCGTATGCTGGTGGAATGTCTGTCCGTGGGCCGCGGCATTACCCTGCCGTCGAACTCAACCGGCGGTCTGAAGTCGGTCGCGATGGGGATTGGCGCTTACGCTCATATCCGCCGTCAGTTCAAAATCTCCATCGGCAAGATGGAAGGTATCGAAGAGCCGCTGGCGCGTATCGCGGGCAACGCCTACGTGATGGATGCCGCGGCTTCTCTGATTACCTACGGTATTATGCTGGGCGAAAAACCGGCCGTGCTGTCCGCGATTGTGAAGTATCACTGTACCCACCGCGCGCAGCAGTCGATCATTGACGCGATGGATATCGCGGGCGGTAAAGGCATTATGCTCGGCGAAGGCAACTTCCTGGCGCGCGGCTATCAGGGCGCACCGATTGCCATCACCGTGGAAGGGGCAAACATCCTGACCCGCAGCATGATGATCTTCGGTCAGGGCGCAATCCGCTGCCATCCGTACGTGCTGGAAGAGATGGCTGCCGCGCAGAACAACGACGTGGATGCCTTCGATAAGCTGCTCTTCAAACATATCGGTCACGTGGGCAGCAACAAGGTGCGCAGCTTCTGGCTGGGCCTGACGCGCGGTCTTACCAGCGCGACGCCGACCGGCGATGCGACCAAACGTTACTACCAGCATCTGAACCGTCTTAGCGCCAACCTGGCTCTGCTGTCTGACGTCTCCATGGCGGTGCTGGGCGGTAGCCTGAAGCGTCGCGAGCGTATTTCTGCCCGTCTGGGGGATGTGCTGAGCCAGATCTTCCTGGCCTCTGCGGTCCTGAAGCGTTACGACGATGAAGGCCGTCAGGAAGCGGATCTGCCGCTGGTGCACTGGGGCGTTCAGGATGCGATGTATCAGGCTGAACAGGCGATTGACGACCTGCTGGCGAACTTCCCGAACCGCTTCGTGGCGGGCGCTCTGCGCGCGGTGATCTTCCCGACTGGTCGTCACCATCTGGCGCCGTCCGACAAGCTGGACCACAAGGTGGCGAAGATCCTGCAGGTACCGAGCGCAACCCGCTCCCGTATCGGTCGTGGTCAGTATCTGACGCCGACGCCGCATAACCCGGTGGGTCTGCTGGAAGAGGCGCTGCTGGACGTGATGGCTGCCGATCCGATTCACCAGAAAATCTGTAAACAGCTGGGCAAAAACCTGCCGTTTACCCGTCTGGACGAACTGGCAAAACAGGCGCTGGCCGGCGGCATTATCAATAAAGATGAAGCCGCTCTGCTGGTGAAAGCCGAAGAGAGCCGTCTGCGCAGCATTAACGTGGATGATTTCGAACCGGACGAGCTGGCGACGCAGCCGGTAAAGCTGCCGGAGAAGCACCGCAAGCCTGAAGCGGCGTAACGCGTTTCGCTTATACAAACCCCGCCCCGCGCGGGGTTTTTTATTGCCACATTTTCTCGTAATGACGTGCTAAAGTGTCAAAAAGCGGTCGTTTGAGGAGTCTGTATCGTGCCTGGTTTGAAGATTTCGATTTTGCAGCAACCTTTAGTGTGGATGGATGGCCCCGCCAACCTGCGCCACTTCGATCGTCAACTGGAAGACATTACCGGGCGTGATGTGATTGTCCTGCCGGAGATGTTCACGACCGGCTTCGCCATGGAAGCGGCACAGCAGTCAATGCCGCAGGATGAGGTGGTCGCCTGGATGCACGCCAAAGCGCAGCAGACCAACGCGCTGATCGCCGGGAGCGCCGCCCTGCAAACGGATCGCGGGCCGGTGAACCGCTTCCTGCTGGTGGAGCCGGAAGGGAAAGTGCATTTTTACGATAAACGCCACCTGTTCCGCATGGCGGATGAGCATCATCACTATGAAGCGGGTCACGAGCGCGTGGTGTTCGAGTGGCGCGGCTGGCGTATTTTGCCGCTGGTTTGCTACGACCTGCGCTTCCCGGTGTGGTCGCGCAACCGCAACGATTACGACCTGGCGCTGTATGTTGCCAACTGGCCTGCACCGCGCTCCCTGCACTGGCAGTCACTGCTGGTGGCGCGCGCGATTGAGAACCAGGCGTACGTGGTGGGCTGTAACCGCGTGGGAACCGACGGCAACGGACATCACTACCGCGGCGACAGCCGGGTGGTGAATCCGCAGGGCGAGATCATTGCCACCGCCGAGCCGCATCAGGCGACGCGCATTGATGCGGAGCTGTCGCTGACGGCGCTGCAGGAGTATCGCGAGAAGTTTCCGGCGTGGCAGGATGCGGATCCGTTTAGCATTGGGTGAAATGTTCCCCTCACCCCGCCCCTCTCCCTCAAGGGAGAGGGGGGCGTCCGTACAGGCATTATTTTGTGGGGAACCCTCATCCCCTTTGGGAGAGGAAGGATAAATCATTAACTCACCAACGCCTGCCCGTCTTTGCGGCTTTCCGTCGCGGCCACGTAGTGGCCTTCCGGCAGGCGGTAAATCACCTGTGCACCGCCGAAGTTGTAATCCTGAAGCGGATCTTCCACCACGATCTGATGCCCCCGCTCGCGCAGCGCGGCGATGGTATTGCGATCGAAGGTCGATTCAACGATCACCTCCCTGCCCTGCACTACGCGCCAGCGCGGGGCATCAATTGCCGCCTGTGGGTTTTGCCCGTGCAGCATAATGCGCAGCGCCATCTGCATGTGCCCCTGCGCCTGCATCGGGCCGCCCATCACGCCGAAGGACATCAGCGGCTGGCCGTTGCCGTCCATCGCAAAGCCCGGAATGATGGTGTGGAACGGTCGCTTGCTGCCCGCCAGCGCGTTCGGGTGATTGGGATCCAGCACAAACCCGCAGCCCCGGTTTTGCAGGCTGATCCCCGTATCCGGCACCACGATGCCTGAACCGAAGCCCATGTAGTTGGACTGAATAAACGACACCATCATCCCGCTGGCGTCGGCGGTGCTGATGTAGACCGTGCCGCTCTGGGTCGGGGAACCGTAGACAAAATCAGAGGCGTGCTCGTGATTGATAAGCGCCGCGCGCGACTTCAGATAATGGTCGCTCAGCAGCTCTTTCGCCGCGAACGCCATATGGTCTTCATCCGCCACGTAGCGGTCGAGATCCGCCAGCGCCAGCTTCATCGCCTCAATGGACAGGTGCAGGGACTGCACGGAATCCGGATGATGCTTCTCAATGCCGCACTGCTCCAGAATGCCGAGCGCAATCAGCGTGGCGATCCCCTGGCCATTTGGCGGCAATTCCTGCACCGAACCGCCCGCGAAGTCGCGCGACAGCAGCTCTACCCAGTCCACGCGATGGTTTGCCAGATCTTCAGCCGTCAGGTGTGCGCCGTGTTCTTTGGCGAAAGCGGCAATTTTCTGCGCCAGCTCGCCGCGGTAAAAGGCTTCACCGTTGGTGCGGGCAATCAGCTCCAGCGAGTTCGCCTGCGCCGGATTACGGAAGATTTCCCCCACGCGCGGGGCGCGGCCTTCCGGCGCGAAACAGGCGCTAAAACCCGGCTGATCTTTCAGCTTGCTATAGCCGCGCTGCCAGAGATGGCCAATCAGCGGGGAGACAGGGAAACCGTTGCGCGCGTAGTCAATGGCAGGCTGCGCCAGCGTGGTCAGCGGCAGCGTGCCGAAGCGTTCCGCCAGCGCCACCCAGCCGGATACCGCGCCCGGCACGGTCACCGCGTCCCAGCCAATTTCCGGCACCGCGGTTTTTCCGGCAAACAGATCCGCATGCCAGCTCGCAGGCGAACGACCGGACGCGTTCAGGCCGTGCAGCTTTTCACCGTCCCAGACGATGGCAAAGGCGTCGCTGCCGATCCCGTTGCCGGTCGGCTCAACCACCGTCAGCGCCATCGCGGCGGCAATGGCCGCATCAACTGCGTTGCCGCCCAGCTGCAGCATTTTCATTCCCGCCTGTGCCGCCAGCGGCTGCGACGTGGCGACGGCGTTACGGCCCATCATTGGCGGGCGGCGTGAAGCGTAACCGGACGTAAAATCAAGCGCTTTGGTCATCATGACTCCTTAGTCGTGGCGCGGATCGAGCGCATCGCGCAGCCCGTCGCCGAGTAAATTAAAGCCCTGCACGGCGAGGAAAATCGCCACGCCGGGGAAAACGGACATCCACGGCGCCTGCTCCAGAAACCCTTTCGCGGTGTTGAGCATGGAGCCCCATGACGGATTGGGCGGCTGCTGCCCCAGCCCTAAAAACGACAGGCTGGCTTCGGCGATAATCGCTGAGGCAATCGCCAGCGTGGCCTGCACGAGGATCGGCGACATCACGTTCGGCAGGACGTATTTAATGATGATCCAGCGATCCGGCAGGCCAATCGCCCGCGCCCCGTCGATGTACTCTTCGTTGCGAATGGCGATCACCTGGCCGCGCGTCAGGCGGGCGAAGATCGGCATCGCCGAAAGACCGATGGCAATCATCGCGTTGGTCAGGCTCGGGCCCAAAAATGCCCCCAGCGCGATCGCCATGATCAGGAATGGACAGGCCAGCAGCGCCTCGATAAACCGCGAGATCACTCCGTCCCACATCTTCTGGAAGTAACCCGCCACCAGACCCAGCGGCACGCCGATGACCACCGCGATAACGACCGACATACAGCCCGCCATCAGCGAGGTGCGAGCACCCCAGATTATGCGGGATAAAATGTCGCGCCCCAGCTCGTCGGTGCCGAACCAGTACATCGCCGACGGCGCTTTGCGCACTGCCAGGAAGTTGGCTTTGACCGGGTCGAACGGGGCGATCCACGGCGCCAGCAGCGCCACCAGCACAAAGAATCCCACCACCACCGCGCCAATCACCGCGCTTTTGTTGGCGAGGAATTTCTTCAGCACCCGGTTTTGCGCGCGCGGCAGCGCGGGCGTAACGGTTTGCGTCGTCAGTTCCGCCATGGTTAACCTCGCATTTTCGGGTTGATAAGGACGTAAAGCACGTCGGCCAGCAGGTTCAGCATCAGGAAGCCGATCGCCACGATCAGCACCACGCCCTGTACCACCGCGTAGTCACGGTTAAATACCGAGTCGACGATCATCTTGCCGAAGCCCGGAATGGTGAAGACCTGCTCGGTCAGCACCGCGCCGCCCAGCAGCTCGCCGAACAGCAGCGTAGTGAGGGTGATGACCGGCACCAGCGCGTTGCGAAACGCGTGCTTTAGGATCACCGCCTTCGGCAGCAGCCCTTTCGCCCGCGCGGTGCGGATGTAATCCGCTTTCAGCACGGCAATCATCGAGGCGCGGGTGTGGCGCATCAGCGTCGCCGCGAGGCCGGTTCCGAGCACGGACGCGGGCAGCAGCAGCGTGCGCAGGTTCTGAAGCGGATCTTCACTGAACGGCACGTAGCCGGATGCGGGCAGCCACTGCAGGTTCACCGAAAAGACCAGTATCAGCAGGATCCTCAGCCAGAAGTGCGGGATCGAGATCCCCGAGATCGCCACGAAGTTCGCCCCGTGATCGACCCAGCTGTTTTTGTTCACCGCCGCGAGGATCCCCATGCTGATGCCAAACACCAGCGCGATAATCATCGCCAGCAGGGACAACTCCAGCGTGACCGGCAGCTTGCTGGCGATCAGTTGCGTCACCGGTTCGTGCGTGCGTAAGGAGACGCCCAGATCGCCCTGCAGCGCCCGCGTCAGCCAGTGGAAATACTGCACGGGGATCGGCGCATCGAGGTTCAGCTCCGCACGCAGCTGGGCGATGACCGCCGGGTCGCGCTCCTCCCCGGCCATGGCGATCAGCGGGTCGCCGGGCAGCAGCTTTTGCAGTCCGAACACCATCATGCTCACCAGCAGCAGGGTTGGTATAGCCAGCAGCAGACGTTTGCAAATCAGTTCCAGCATGGGTTCTCCTCAGGACCTTTATTTCGCCAGCGTCAAACCCGCCAGACGCACGATGCCGTCCGGGTACGGCTTAAAGCCCTGCACGCTTTTGTTCAGACCGAAAATGCGCGGCTCGAAGTAGAGGTAGGCAATCGGCATGTCGGTTTGCAGCTGCTTCACCACCTTGTCGTACAGCGGCTGGCGTGCGGCCTGATCGGTGCTCTGGCGCGCCTGGGTCAGCCACTCATCGACCTGCGCGTTGCTGTAGCGGCCGTCGTTCAGCGTGCCTTTGCTGTGGATAAAGCCGTAGATGCTGCCGTCCGGATCCGGACGACCCGACCAGCCGGAGAAGCTCAGCTGATAGTCGCCGCTCTGCTGTCGATCCAGCAGCGTGGCGAATTCGGTCATCTGCAGGTTCAGGTTAAATCCGGCCTCGGCGACCATCGCCTGCAGCACCTGGCCCACCTGCTGTGAGGTTGGGTTGTTCGGCACCAGCAGGTTGACGGTGAGCGGCGCGGTGACGCCTGCCGCTTTCAGCAGCGCTTTAGCCTTGTCGACGTCACGCGGCGGGACTGGCAGGTTGACGTGATACGGGCTGACCGGGGAAAACGCCTGGTTTGCCGGGGTGTAAAGCCCTTCGAAGACCACCTGGTTCAACGCATCGCGGTCGATGGCCTGTGAAAACGCCTCGCGCACGCGGGCGTCCTTGAACGGATCGTTGGCCGGCACCTTGCCGTTGTTGATGTTGAAGGTGATGCCCTGATAGCCCAGGCCCGTCACCTTCGCTAGCGCCAGCTTGCTGTCGGCTTCGACGGTTTTAACGTCGCTTGCGGCGATGCCTTCGGTCAGGTCAAGATCGCCCGCGCGCAGGTTCGCGAGGCGCACGGAGGCATCCGGGATCGGCAGATAGATGATTTTGTCGAAGTGGTAGGCGCCTTTGTTCCAGTAGTTGTCGAAGCGGGTCAGCACGATGCGGTCCTGGGACACGCGGCTGTCGAATTTATACGGGCCGGAGCAGACCGGGTGGGCGGCAAAGTCAGGCTTTTTGGCCGCCTCGGGGGCCATCATCGCGCCCGCGCGGTCGGTGAGCTGCATCAGCAGAGCGGCATCGGGGGTCTTCAGGTGCAGCGCAATCTGCATCGGGCCGGTGACCTCGACCGATTCAACGGAAGAGATCTCGCTTTTACGCAGAGAGCCTTTTAAGGTCAGGGCGCGGTCGAGGTTGTATTTTGCGGCGGCGGCATCGAATTTCTCACCGTCGTGGAAGGTGACGCCTTCGCGCAGATTGAGCGTCAGGGTTTTACCGTCGTCACTCCACGCCCAGTCTTTAGCCAGACCGGGGACGACCTTCAGATTTTCATCCACGTCCACCAGCCTGTCGCACAGGGAGGCAAAGACGAAGCGGCCATAGTAGGTGCGCGCCAGATGCGGGTCGAGCATGTCCGGGTCAGCGCCCAGGCCGATCCGCAGCACGCTTTCAGAATGGGCGGGCAGCGCCGCGCCAAGCAACATAATACTTCCCAGTACGGTCAAAAGAGAATTACGCATTGTCATTATCATGAGTTCCTTGAAGGAAGGGACGAGTGGGTGGCCGCGTGTTCAAACAGCGCGCGGCGGCGCAGAAAGGCGGCGGATGGCGGTGCGATCTGAATAATGCTGCGATCGCGGTTGATCTCCTGCCAGCGATGACAGGCAACCTGACGTCCACCGTCGAGCACCTGATTGATCGGCTCAACCTGGCGGCATTCATCGGTAACGTACGGGCAGCGGGTGTGGAAACGGCAGCCGGACGGCGGGCTGGCCGGGTTGGGCAGATCCCCCTGCAGCAGCGGCGCGTCGCGTTCAACGCCCGGCTGCATCTGCGGTGCCGAGGCGATCAATGCCTGCGTATAGGGGTGCAGCGGCGCGTCAAAAATCTCGTCGACGGTGGCAAGCTCGACGATTTGCCCGAGATACATGACCGCCACGCGGTCGCTCATATGGCGGATCACCGCCAGGCCGTGGGCGACAATCACCATCGTCAGCCCCAGCTGGTGCTTCAGGCTTTCCAGCAGGTTGACCACCTGCGCCTGAACGGAGACGTCCAGCGCGGACACCGGCTCATCGCCCAGCAGCAGCTTCGGTCCCGAGGCCAGCGCGCGCGCAATGCCGATACGCTGGCGCTGCCCGCCGGAAAACTCGTGCGGATAGCGCCCGGCCCAGGCGGCAGGCAGGCCAACGGTTTTGAGCAGCTCGGCAACGCGGTACTGGCGATCCGCTTTTTTCATGTTCTGATGCAGCCATAGCGGCTCCCCGACGATCTGCTCCACCGTCATGCGCGGGTTGAGCGAGGCGAAGGGATCCTGGAAGATAATCTGCAGCTCGCGCCGGAGCTGGTTCAGGCGGGCACCGGAGGCGTCGGTGATCTCTTCCCCCTGGTAAAACACGCGCCCTTCGCTGGCGGCCAGCAGGCGCAACAGCAGACGACCGAGGGTAGATTTCCCGGAGCCGGACTCGCCGACGATCGCCAGCGTTTCGCCCGGCATCACGGCAAGCGAAACGCGATCGACCGCGGTGACAAACCGTGCCGGGGTAAAGAGTTTTTTGGGGCCGGGGAAAAGCTTGCTGAGGTCACGGGCTTCAAGAATGGGCGTGGTCATGCGATTTCTCCCAGGGCAATGTGCTGTTCGAGCGGCACGCGGAAGCAGGCGACCTGATGGCCCGCGCCGAGCGCGGTGAGCTGCGGTTTTTCAGCATGGCAGCGCGACTGCGCAAACGGACAGCGGGTGGCAAAACTGCAGCCTTTCGGCATGGATTCCGGGAGCGGGACCGATCCGGGAATGGTGGAGAGCTGGCCCTTGCGTGCGCCAAGTGAAGGAATCGAGCCCATCAGGCCGATGGTGTACGGATGCTGCGGGTCGGCAAAGATGGCCTCCACGCTCCCCTGCTCCACCACCTGTCCGGCATACATCACCGCGACCTGCTGGGCGACTTCTGCTACGACGCCTAAATCGTGGGTGATCATCAGCACCGCCGTGCCGGTTTCCTCTTTTAAGGCGTTGAGCAAGGCGAGGATTTGCGCCTGGATGGTGACGTCGAGCGCGGTGGTGGGCTCGTCGGCAATCAGCAGTTTGGGGTGGTTAATCAGCGCCATCGCAATCATCACCCGCTGGCGCATGCCGCCGGAAAGCTGGTGGGGATATGCTTTCAGGCGCATCTCTGCCGCCGGGATCTGTACCTTCTCGAGGATCTGCAGCGCGACCTTCATCGCCTCTGCGCGCGAGACGTTCTGGTGCCGCATAACCGCTTCGCTAAGCTGATCCCCCAGCGTAAACGCCGGATTGAGCGAGGTCATCGGCTCCTGGAAAATCATCGCCAGCTCGCTGCCGCGCAGGTCGGCATATTCCCGCGGTGAGAGCTTTCGCAAATCGTGGCGGCGAAACTGCATCTCGCCGCTGACAATCTGCGCGCTGGCGGGCAGTAACCCCATCAGCGCCAGTGAGGTGATACTTTTCCCGCAGCCGGACTCTCCCACCAGCGCCAGCGTTTCGCCCGCCCTGACGGTCAGCGAGATACCATCAAGCACGCTAGCCGGCGAGCCAGCAAACGTAACGTTGAGGTTTTGCACCCGCAATACGGGCGTGGCGTCCTTAAAGGGTATTGTCGTCATGGCGTGAAGTCGTCCTCAAGGTGGATCGCCTGAATCAGGGCGGTTTGCAGGCTGAGCAGGTGTTCGCGCATGGCGGCCGCGGCTTCATTAGGCTGGCGATGGATAATCGCAGACATGATCTTATGGTGGTGGTCGTTATAGCTGTCGACACGTTCGGGCGTGCGGGCTAATTCGCGCAGATGCTGCCAGCCCGGTTCGCGCCGAACGGCATCAATGGCATCAAACAGGCCGAGCATCAGACGGTTGCCCGCCGCCTCGGCAATTGCCCGGTGAAAGGCGCTGTCCCAGAGTTCGTTGAGATCGCGGTCATCCGGGCTGACCTTGTCGATGCGTTCCAGCATGCGCTGCATGAGCGCGAGGTTTTCCCTGGTGGCACGCAGTGCCGCAAGCCGGGCTAAGCCGGGTTCGAGCTGTAGACGAGCTTCCATCACTTCCAGAAGGTTGGTCTGCTGAACCAATCCCTGAAGGGCCAGCGGTTCAACAGGTGCCGCCGGGCCAATAAAGGTCCCTTTGCCCTGCTTACGCCAGATGCGGCCCTCTTCTTCCAGCACGTCCAGCGCACGACGCACTTCACGTCGTCCTACGCCGAGAGTGTCCGACAGCTCACGTTCCGTGGGCAGCGGTATGCCTGGTGTTGACTCATGCTGGTTGATAAGCCCGCGCAGCTGCTCAAGCGCGGTGCTGGAATTTGCCAGAAACCGTGACGGTTTTTCCATATTGGTTCGCTCGCTTTCATCATTGCTTTATTTTTATTAACGATAAGTTATTGATATGGAATGAAGCTTATCGTGCTAATGATTAAGCAATAACCAAACCAATACTTAATTGGTTCGGCATATTTTTGGAAAGCAGGAGTTAACCAAATGATTCTGCGTGAATTATTTTTACAGAAAGAAACATTCTGAACGAGGTGCGAGGAGAGGATCGATGGAGAAATGCACAACCATAGTGCAAATAATGCACTATGGTTGCGCGATTGTTAATAAATTGCACCATGCATATTAACTTTATGTTAACAATAAGTGAGAGGATGAGATTACAGAAGGCTGAAACGACGAAGGCCTGAATCATTTCTGATTCAGGCCTTCTGAATAGTGGCGGAACGGACGGGACTCGAACCCGCGACCCCCTGCGTGACAGGCAGGTATTCTAACCGACTGAACTACCGCTCCACTGTTCCCGTTTGGGGAACGAGGCGCATATTACGGTGCGCCTCCGATCTCGTCAACGCTTTTTCTCACGTTTTGAATCGTTTGCTGCAAAAATCGCCCAAACGATGATTTTACAGGCATTCAGGCGTTTTTTCAGGCGCGCCACATACAGCTGCCGCCCTTCTTCTGTACCAGATCAAGCCGGGATTCGTGGTTAAGAAGCTCTTCATCACTGGCTAAAACAACCCGCAAGCGACTGGCCTGACGAACAACACGCTGGATGCCCGCTTCGCCTTGCGTCTGCTGGGATTCATTTTCCATACTGAACTTCATTGACGTCTGCCCGCCGGTCATCGTCAGATAGACATCGGCCAGGATCTGGGCATCGAGCAACGCCCCGTGGAGCGTTCGCTTGGTATTGTCTATCTCGTAGCGCGAGCAGAGTGCATCCAGGCTGTTACGCTTGCCGGGGAACATCTTCCTTGCCAGCGCCAGGCTGTCCGTCACCTTACAGAAGGTGTTCGTCTTCGGAATATCACGATTAAGCTTGCTGAATTCATAATCCATAAAGCCGATATCGAACGATGCGTTATGGATGACAAGCTCGGCGCCCTTGATATATTCCAGGAACTCGTCAGCGACATCCGCAAAAGTCGGCTTATCCAGCAAGAACTCATCGGCAATACCGTGAACGCCGAACGCTTCAGGATCCACCAGCCGATCGGGTTTGAGGTAGACGTGGAAGTTGTTCCCCGTAAGACGACGGTTCACCACTTCAACGGCGCCGATCTCGATGATCTTATGCCCTTCGTAGTGCGCGCCGATCTGGTTCATACCGGTGGTTTCGGTATCGAGGACAATCTGGCGAGTAATTGCAGTGCTCATAGCGGTCATTTATGTCAGACTTATCGTTTAACTGAACGTTTCGAATACAGGAAGTCTACCAGAGATGCGTAAACAGGTAGAAATTTTCACCGATGGATCTTGTCTCGGTAACCCAGGGCCCGGCGGCTACGGCGCGATTATGCGCTATCGCCAGCACGAAAAAACCTTTAGCGAAGGCTATTTTCTGACCACCAACAACCGGATGGAGTTGATGGCGGCCATCGTGGCGCTGGAGGCGTTAAAAGAACATTGTGACGTGGTGTTAAGCACCGACAGTCAGTACGTGCGTCAGGGGATCACCCAGTGGATCCATAACTGGAAAAAACGCGGCTGGAAAACCGCCGATAAGAAGCCGGTCAAGAACGTCGATCTCTGGAAACGTCTTGATGCTGCGCTGGGCCAGCACCAGATTAAGTGGGAGTGGGTTAAAGGCCACGCTGGCCACCCGGAAAACGAACGCTGCGACGAACTGGCGCGTGCTGCGGCATCCAATCCCGCACATGAAGATGCGGGCTATCAGCCCGACGCCTAATCGGTTTTTTTGTACTGCCGCGTGGCGCCGACGGTCTGGCGAATGGGCGTTTTCGACTTGCTCTGCTTCATAGGGTTAAGCGTAAGGGGAATAGTTCGCTTACGCGCAACGATAAACTGCAAACAGCCCAATGCGGGGAGATGGGTGCTCAGTACCACGCCTCCCTGCCGCGCCCAGGGCAGCACCTGAAAACCTCCGTAGCAGAGCACTTCAAAGTTCAGCAGTGAAAGCCAGTCGAGCTGACGCATCATGGTGAACATCCGGCTGTTGTAAGGTGGAGTCCGGCGCAGCACCGGTACTAGCTTACGCAGGCCCATCAGGCTTAGTGGATTGAATCCGCTAAGTACCAGCCAGCCGTCATCAATTAACACGCGATCGGCTTCGCGAAGCAGACGATGCGGATCGCTGCACCAGGGTAGCGTATGTGCGAGCAAACACGCATCGACGGATTTTTCCGCAAACGGCAGATGCAGCGGGTCTGCCTTCACCTGAACCGGCGATCCGCCGAGAGAGACGTTAACCTGATGCGAGATAGCGCAGCTTTCGGTATTGATTTCCGCGCTGAGATTGCCAATCTTAAGCAGGTGAAAGCCATACATTTTCGCGAGCCAGGGCTTCAGCTGCTGTTCTAACGCTTCGCGATAGTATTCACCCCAGGGCAATTCCGCCCAACGTTCCGGTGCTGCGACAGTCTGAGGTATCCTTGCCGGTTTCATCAAAACACCCGCCACGCTCTAAGAGGTAATGTATGAATCTTATCAGTATTCCAGCGTTTCAGGACAATTACATCTGGGTTTTGGTTGACGACGATCGCCGATGCGTCATTGTCGATCCCGGAGAATCCGCCCCTGTTCTGCACGCCATAAAAGAGAACGGCTGGAAGCCAGAAGCCATTTTGTTGACGCATCATCATAACGATCACGCTGGCGGCGTGCCTGAACTGCGCGCCAATTTTCCGCATCTTGTGGTTTACGGACCGGCAGAAGCACAAGATAAGGGAATCACGCATGTAGTCGAAGAAGGCGAAAATATCCTCATACGCGAGTGGGAGTTTTCCGTATTTGCTACACCGGGTCACACTTTGGGACATCTGTGTTTCTACAGTAAGTCTTATCTTTTTTGCGGCGATACGCTGTTCTCCGGAGGCTGCGGAAGACTGTTTGAAGGTACGCCAGCTCAAATGTATCAGTCTTTACAAAAGATTAACTCGCTACCCGATGAGACGTTCGTTTGTTGCGCCCATGAGTATACATTAGGAAATATGAAGTTTGCCGTGAGCCTCTTACCCGAGGATCGAGCGATTCAGGATTATTATCACAAAGTGAAGGAGTTACGTGCAAAAAACCAAAAAACACTCCCCGTAATTCTGAAAAACGAGCGCCAAATTAATTTATTTTTACGAACAGATGATATTGATTTAATTAATAAAATTAACCAAGAAACAAATTTGCAACAACCAGAACAACGATTTGCATGGTTAAGGTCAAAGAAAGATAACTTCAGATAATTGCGGGTTGCCTTTTCAAAATTTCGCCGTTATCATCGCTCGTCTTTTAAGCAACTATTGACACACACATGAAGGCAAAAGCGATATTACTCGCCTCTGTCCTGCTTGTAGGTTGCCAGTCGCAAAACGGCAGCAACGTACAACAGCACGCACAGAGCCTTTCTGCGGCTGGTCAAGGGGAAGCAGGGAAGTTTGCAAGTTCGGCGCGATGGATGGACGATGGAACATCTTACGCGCAGGATCAAGACTTGTGGACCTCTATTGGCGACGAGCTAAAGATGGGAATTCCGGAAAATCCCCGGATTCGCGAACAGAAACAGAAGTATTTAAGTAATAAGAGCTATCTCCACGATGTAACGTTACGGGCAGAGCCGTATATGTACTGGATAGCCGGGCAAGTTAAGAAACGTAACATGCCCATGGAACTGGTACTACTACCCATAGTGGAGAGCGCTTTTGACCCACACGCGACGTCTGGCGCCAATGCCGCAGGCATTTGGCAGATCATTCCGAGCACCGGGCGAAACTATGGTCTGAAACAGACCCGCAACTATGATGCGCGTCGCGATGTTGTCGCTTCAACGACAGCCGCTCTCGACATGATGCAACGTCTGAACAAGATGTTTGATGGCGACTGGCTGTTAACGGTCGCAGCGTATAATAGTGGCGAAGGTCGTGTACTGAAGGCAATGAAAGCGAATAAAGCACGGGGTAAATCCACCGATTTTTGGTCGCTCTCACTGCCACAGGAAACAAAGATTTACGTACCGAAAATGCTGGCATTGAGCGATATTCTTAAGAACAGCAAGCGTTACGGTGTACAACTGCCAACACCAGACGAAAGTCGTGCACTGGCGCGTGTTCGCCTCAGCAATCCGGTTGATATTCAACAAGTTGCTGATATGACGGGTATGTCGGTAAGTAAATTGAAAACCTTTAATGCAGGCGTTAAAGGCTCGACGCTGGGGGCAAGCGGCCCGCAGTATGTGATGGTTCCGCAGAAACATGCGGCGCAGTTACGTGAGTCTTTAGCATCGGGTGAAATTGCCGCCGTTCAGTCAACGCTGATCGCCGATGCTTCATCCGTTAGCAGCCGCAGCTATAAGGTTCGTTCAGGTGATACGCTTTCGGGCATTGCGTCACGTCTTGGCGTGAATGCGAAGGATCTGCAGCAGTGGAATAATCTGCGCAGCTCCGGCCTGAAAGTGGGTCAGACTCTGACGGTAGGTGCAGGTAGCAGCGCACAGCGTCTCGCCAGCAACAGCGATAGCATTACCTATCGCGTGCGCAAGGGCGATTCACTGTCCAGTATCGCAAAACGACACGGCGTGAACATCAAGGATGTGATGCGCTGGAACAATGATACTGACAACCTGAAACCAGGCGACCAGTTGACGCTGTTTGTGAAGAACAGCGCGACGCCAGACTCCTGATAACACGATCGAAAGATAAAAAGGCACCGATTCCCCTCGGTGCCTTTTTTGTTTATCCCGCTTTTTGCGCTTCGGCCATGATGGTATCGCTGGTAAACGATCCATCTTCCTGCAGTTCAAAGTACGCTTTTACCTCCGCGGACGCACTCTCCTGATAGAGCCTGATCGCCTGGCTTAATACTTCCGGGGTGCGCATACGCGCGATCCAGGAGCTGAACTCCAGCGGTAAGCGATCGGTAATCAACGCGCGCGCGATCAGCCCCGCTTCAGTGATAAGCGACAACCACTCTCCGCTGGCATAGTTTTGCACGTGTGAGGTATCGCGCAGCGCTTCGACCGTCTGCAGCCAGATATTGCGCACCGGATGTCCAGGGGACATCACATCCATAATAATGAAGATGCCACCCGGCTTCAGAACACGTCTGACTTCGCGCAATGCCTGGCCGACATCATGCCAGTGGTGTGCGGAATACCGGCTGATCGCGACATCAAACGACGCGTCATCAAACGGTAAAGACTCCGCATAGCCCTGCCGCGTATCAATATTGTTCAGCCCTTTCGCTTTCGCCGCCTCAGCAACGACGTCCAGCATCTGGCTCGATAAATCATATGCGGTAACGTGGGCTACCTGCTGCGCAGCCGTAAAGCTGGCGTGCCCTGCCCCACATCCCAGGTCCAGCACGTGCGCCTGCGGGAATGCCGCCAGACGTTCACCGAGACGCACCAGATCGCGACCTGAAGCATGCACGGCGCTGCTCAGATAAGCACTTGCCTGAGAACCAAACTGTTTTTCTACATTGTCATGATGGGAGCGTGTTGTTGTCATCGTACTGTCCTTTGTGAGTGAAAAATAAAGGGCAGCACCCGCGCAGGCCTGCCCCACGGCAGACCTGACACACCATTATTTATCAGGTTTGCCGGGACTGAATTCGACTAGTAGAGGGTTATGATCCGAGGCGCGCGTCACCAGAACCGAGGCATCGTGCACGCTCAAACCACGATAGAAGACAAAATCGAGAGGACGACCAAAGGCTTTTTTGCGCTGGTCATCGCTAAAACGAACTTCACGCAGCGACATTTCGCGCGCAAAGCGATACAGCGCATTCATGCGCGGACGGCTCCAGGCATTGAAATCGCCGGCCATAATGATGGGCCCGCTGTGATGGGCAATCTGATCGCCGATCGGAAGTAGCTGCTTACTGTAGACATCCACGCCCAGACTGAAATTTACCGCATGGATATTTACGACCATCAGCATCCGGGTATCCGGCAGCGGATAGACCGTCACCAGCGCCGATTTTGCCAGACGCAGGATAGGTTCACGTTCGCGCAGTGGACAGCAATAGACCGGATGTGCTGCTGAAAGCGTCATCACACCTGAGGGGTGTTGCGGCAGGACAAACGCAGGCACCTGGTCGGCGGCAAGATAGTTCGTGGTGGCAAAGCGTACAAGCTCAGGAGTAGTTTGCGCCTCCTGAAGCAGAACCAGGTGGGCATCTTTTCCAAAGTTCTTGAGTACCGATAACCATTCGGCACGCTGCTGCTTAAAGATATTCCACACCAGTACACGGATTTTTTCATCGCTGCTTAACGGCGTGCCGGCGGGTAATGCCTGGCTTATGCTCGCAAATGACCCCGGAGGCAAGATCCTCTCCGCGGGCATTCCGGCAACATAACGCATGGCATAGGTATTTTTTCGCACTTTTGGAAACAGCCTCTGTAACATGAACCAGCCCGGAAAACGGACTGGTTCTAATGTTATAGGGACTTTAGGTCATACTTTCAACGCAATTTCAGAGAAACCGCTTTCCAGTTTTGTAAGCAAGCACTTACTGATGTTAACCCAGCGCGACGCGAGCAGGTTTATCAAGGCGCCCACTCAGGCCAATCAGCAGGAAGGCCACCAGGACAATCACCGCGCCAATCCACGGAGTCTGGGTTAACCCCATGCGCTACGGTTTGTCCGCCAATGATGGAGCCCAGCGCAATGCCAATATTAAATGCGGCAATGTTCAGCCCCGATGCCACATCCACCGCATTTGGCGTATAGAGCTCGGCTTTCTGGACAACGTAAACCTGAAGCCCAGGGACATTTCCAAAGGCAAAGATCCCCATGACCAGCACAGTGACCAGCGCGGCGTAGTGTAGCGAAGCCGTGAACTGGAAAATCATCAGCAGAACAACCAGGGCAGCGAAGATGAATTTCAGTGCCGGTACCGCACCATGCTTATCCGCAAGCTTGCCGCCCCAGATATTGCCAATGGCAACGGAAATACCGTATCCCAGCAAAATCCAGCTCACGGCATTGGGTGAGAAGCCCGCCAGGTCCTGCATCATCGGCGCCAGGAAGGTAAAGGCGGTGAATACTCCACCATAGCCCAGCGCAGTTACCGCGTAGATAATCAGCAATCGCGGATGCGTGAGTACCTTCAGCTGATCGCGCAGGCTGGCGCTCGCCCGACCAGGAATATTCGACGGTACCAGCAGCAGGCTGGCCACCAGGGCGATGACGCCCAGCAAGGAGACGGCCAGAAACGTTTCACGCCAGCCGAAGTGTTGTCCGATAAACGTTCCCAGCGGTACGCCCGTAACGAGTGCGACGGTCAACCCACCAAACATGATCGCAATAGCTGAAGCCGCTTTCTCTTTGGGCACCAGGCTTGTTGCTATGGTGGAACCAATCGAGAAGAACACGCCGTGTGCAAGGCCGGTCAACAGACGGGCAATCACCAGCGTGGTGTAGTCCGGCGCCTGCCAGGCCAGAACGTTGCCGGCGGTGAACAGCACCATCAGTGCGACTAGCAGCTGCTTACGCGGAAAACGTCCGGTCAGGGCCGTCAGCACTGGCGCACCGACGGCGACGCCCAGGGCGTAGATTGATACCAGCAACCCCGCAGAGGGCAACGAGATCGCAAGCTGGTTAGCAATAGTGGGAACCAGGCCCACGATAACAAATTCGGTCGTGCCAATTGCAAAGGCACTGATCGTCAGGGCAAGTAGCGCCAGTGGCATAAAATACTCCGTATCATCAGGATTAAGATGACAGGCAGTATGCGCCAGTGCTTAAATAACAAAAACGGTCAAAATCTCAATAGAATTTTGCAGGTGGTGCAAAAATGAAAGCAACATCGGAAGAGCTGACAATCTTTGTCGCCGTCGTTGAAAGCGGCAGCTTTAGCCGCGCGGCCGAACAGCTGGGACAGGCTAATTCGGCCATCAGCCGTTCGGTAAAAAAACTGGAGATGAAGCTTGGAGTGAGTCTGCTCAACCGAACGACGCGGCAGCTGAGCCTGACGGAAGAAGGAGAGCGTTACTTCCGCCGCGTGCAATCGGTATTGCAGGAGATGGCTGCAGCGGAGACGGAGATTATGGAGACCCGCAGCACGCCGCGTGGATTGCTGCGCATTGATGCGGCCACGCCGGTGGTGCTTCACTTTCTGATGCCGCTGATCAAGCCTTTCCGCGAACGCTATCCGGAGATGACGCTTTCTCTGGTCTCCTCAGAGACGTTTATCAACCTCATCGAGCGGAAAGTGGATGTGGCTATCCGGGCGGGAACACTGACAGATTCAAGCTTGCGCGCCCGCCCTTTGTTTGCCAGCTACCGCAAAATTATCGCATCACCAGAGTATATTGCCGAACATGGTAAACCGAAGACGGTTGAAGAACTGAAGCAGCACCTGTGCCTGGGCTTTACGGAGCCGGTGTCGCTGAACACCTGGCCTGTTGCCTGCCATGATGGTCAACTTTATGAAATTACCTGCGGATTATCGTCTAACAGCGGAGAGACGCTCAAACAGCTGTGCCTGGAAGGGAACGGGATCGCCTGTTTATCAGACTATATGATTGATAAGGAGATAGCGCGGGGTGAACTGGTGGAGCTGATGGCCGACAAACGTCTGCCGGTCGAAATGCCCTTTAGCGCAGTGTATTACAGTGACAGAGCGGTAAGCACGCGCATTCGCGCCTTTATTGACTTCCTGAGTGAACATATAAAAACAGCTCCCGGAGGAGCTGTGTGAGGGTTCAGGTTACAGAGGGTTGGTCAAACTTAATCCCAGTCAGGAGCTAAACCTTCCGGGCTTACCAGGCGATCGTTGCACTCCAGTGCTGCGATCGCTTTTTTATCGTCAGCATCCAGATGAAGATTCGCTGCTAACAGGTTGCTGGCCAGGTTTTCACGCTTAGTTGATGATGGGATCACGGCATAACCTTCACCCATTGCCCATGCCAGAATCACCTGCGCAGCAGTGGCGTTATGTTTCTCTGCGATACGTCTAATCACTTCATCTTTCAGCGCTTTACCGTAGGCCAGCGTCATGTATGAAGTGATGTGGATCCCGTGCTGTTTTGCCCAGTCCACGACTTTGAGGTTTTGCAGGTATGGAGACAGCTCAATCTGGTTGGTCGCAATATTTTCTGCGCCAACAGCGGCAATGGCTTTTTCCATCAGCGGAATCGTGAAGTTGGAGATCCCTATTTCGCGGGTTAGGCCCTGCTTTTTCGCTTCCAGCAGCGCCTGCATGAACTCTTCTACTGAGACGGCATCATTCGGTGATGGCCAGTGGATCAGCGTCAGATCTACGTAGTCAGTACGCAGTTTTTTCAGGCTCTCTTTCAGGCTAGGGATCAGCTTATCTTTGCTGAGATTCTCAATCCAGATTTTCGTGGTGATATACAGTTCATTACGCGGCACACCACTCTCTTCGAGAGCTTGTCCAACGGCAGCTTCATTTTCATAGATCTGTGCCGTATCAACTGCACGATAACCCAGTTCGAGTGCGGTTTTAACCGATGCGATAACAACGTCGTCTTTCAGGCGGAAAGTGCCCAGACCAAATGCAGGGAGAGTCATACTATTCCTCAATCATTATGTTCGTAAACTGAGGAAGATTATCGCTGGCGTTGTTATAGAGAAAAAGATCGCAAAACGCAGAGGATTTTTGCTAATTTCGCAATAATTAAACGTCAGATAAGAAAAAAGCCCTGAGCGTGAGCTCAGGGCTTTTAATAAGTGGCGGAACGGACGGGACTCGAACCCGCGACCCCCTGCGTGACAGGCAGGTATTCTAACCGACTGAACTACCGCTCCACCGAAGACTGCTGTAACCACCGGATTTATGCACCGGCTTACTACTTAATTTGATGCCTGGCAGTTCCCTACTCTCACATGGGGAGACCCCACACTACCATC